>OBVF01000092.1_pt1 | contig 37979 bp, 45 predicted proteins | sample 1476041 | NCBI WGS metagenome assembly OBVF01 (sample SAMEA2579983, study PRJEB22360) | human gut metagenome
AGCAGTTACAATAGTCTGAATCATAATTACACCTCATTCAAAAATATTTTTGAATATATTATAACTTATATTTTCAAATAATCATAGATGCTTTATTCCAATTGCTTTATTGATATCGATACTTAGAATTTTTAACAATTTCAAAATCAACATAAATGAGCAATTTATTTTTGTGAATACTTCTTAAAAATTCCAATAATCCAATTAATTAAAAATACAGTTAAAACACCAAAAGCAAGCCCATCTAAAATTTTAAAAGTTATTGTATCAGGTGACGGAAGTAAATAATTCATGGTACAACGAAGCATAATTACCAATACTAAAGCTTTTAAAAAGCAATTAACTTTGTCCAATTACCATTCTCCTATTATTTTTTAATCTTACCCCTTTTAGATTATCATTTATTAATCAATTAAAATACTAATAAAATAATATCTCAATTAAAATCAAAAATGCCCATCTGAATATTTTCAGATAGGCTCTATTTAATCCTCTAACGGTACATTATTAACAATCATTGTTCTATTAGGATAGTTTTCTTTTATTTTATCTAGCTCTCTCTGTGTATCTTCTTCATCGCCCTCACTCCATTCGCCAATATTAACAATTACTGGCGTATCACCTGTAAACTCTTTTCTCTCAGTAAATAATTTATGGTATTTTCCAAGCATATCACGAGCTTTAAGACGATCAATAGGCTTAATAGGTACTTCTACTAGTTGAACATATTCATTGTAAACAAGTTGTACTTTACCATTTTGTGGGTTTTCCTTATATTCACCACGTTTAACTACAACTTCCTTAGTTTCAGTTTCATCACCAATAGCTGAATTAGTTAATAGATGTAATAACTCGTTAGCGCTTAATACACTTTCATCTATCACTTTTTTCTTTTGCTCTTGGATGTAATCATTAATATGTTTCTTCTTTAATAATCGACACCCTGTAACGTGTGCCGTTTTAGGTGAATATCCGGCTGTTATAGCGCTTTGTGTAACATTTAATGTTCTTATATACTCATTCACAAAACGCTCTTGTTTAGGCGTTAATTTAGGCATATTTATTCACTTCTCTCTGTTAAAATAAGCCCACCCAATCATTTGAGTGAGCAATGCGTTTATTAAATGTTAAATGGTTGAATAATATTTACATTCCCTATAAATTCTACAGGTTGAATGTTATTCTCTCTTTTCAATCGATCAATATATTGTGTTAAGGTTCTTTGTTTAGCACTGTACTCGTCGTTATAACCTAAAAGTTTATCCTTAGCGTCTTTAAGTTGTTGATTGAGTGTTTCGTATCGCTTTAAATCATCTTGATACGTTTCATTGTATTCATCACTTAATTCATCCGCGACATCTTGCATGTTTTCACAGTTTTTAATGACAACTTTTTTGAATGACTGTTTCATAACCATTAAACGTTTACTTTTAGCTCTATAATCAGATTCTAATTTTTCTATTTTTGTATAAAGTTTGTCAGCTTTTTCTACTTCGCCATTAATCACTAAATCTTGATACTCTTGATTGATATCATCTAGTTGTTTGCCATCATTTTTAACTTCTGCGTCTAGGTTTTTAATCTCTTTTCGGTAATCCTCAATGTTAGTTTTATATTTTTCAATTTAATCTAATGTTTTCAATGGTATGCCTCCTATTTAAATAACTCTCTATTTTTCGCAATTGCATTTTGTCTAGTTACATCATCTTTTATATCCAAGATTTTTTGACGTTTTTCACGATTTGCTTCTTCATTATTTTGTTTTGATTCTTTACTGTCTTGTTTTATGTTTTTATTTTGTCTCTCTTGATATACATATAATTTCAGCTTTTGACTTTCAGTTAGATCTAAAACTTCGCTTAATTCTTCGTACTGATTTGCTTTCATATAATATACTCCTTTAAACTTCAATTCGTTTCAAAGCTTCATAGCGTTTCATACTGCCATCAGCTAACTTTTTAATACTAATCATTGCTTGTTGCTTCTCTTGTTCCGTTGTAATAATGTAATAACCACGTTCATTACGTTTATAACTACACCCTATAGGATAGGCATAATCATAAACTAATGAATTGATCACCTTTCTTAACCATCGTTCATTACTCGAATTATATTCATATCCCAATTGATTTAAGATTTTGGTTTTAGTAATATATTTCTTAGACGTATTTCTTATCACATTGAGTACTTGGCGGTGTTCATCGGGTAAGTTATACGTCTTTTCTTTTTCGACTAATTTCTGCATATGTTTCACCTCACTTCACATTTACTTTATACATCTATTATACTAAATTTGCACGATTATAACAAACTAATGTTCGCTATTTGAATTTATTTAACTTACTATTAACATACGTCAAACTATTGTAATAAAAGCTTTAACAAACACTTTTTCAGTTATATATAGAAATATCACGAAAAGAACTAATGTTCGCTTTCACAAACTCGCACACCCTAGTGTATTTCTACAATAGTTAACATTTATTAGCTAAATGAAGAAGTCACACAAGAGTATGTGACCTCTTTTTATTACTATTTACTCAAACTGTAATAAGATGATTTCAATTCACTCAACTTACGCTCTAACGCCTTATAATCATCTAGTGTGGCATTCTCATCTTGTACAAATGCAGTAACTAATTTTAATCCTTCAACTAGCTCACTTGCAGGTTCATTAATTCCGGTAGCTAACTGATACAACACTTCAATATTCGCTACCACATCTGTATTAGTTGATTGAATACCCTCAAGTGTATCAGTATCAAATCCATTTTCTAAGTACTCAAACACATCACTATTATTTGATTCTGCATAAGTTTCTAGCCCATACATAAAATAATCATTATCAAACATAAAACTAGCCATCATATCGCTTATAGTGTCATGTGTGCCATCATGTAAATCATAACCAGCATAATACCCCTCAATGCTCTCTATAAGTTTCTCAGTATGCTTTTCTGAGGCAATCTCGAAAGTTTTTCTCACTTCACAATCTTTTATTAATACATGAGCATACATTTTACCTTTACTTACTAGATACACAGTATTAAACGGATCGTTATATATCTTAAATGCAAAAGGTAATTTATAACTACTTTCACATAAGCCAGTAAAATATCTTAATAGTGTTGCTGCTCTAGTTTCAAATTCATTTGCGATAATCTCTACATTCATTTTATTCATCTCCTTCATTTTTTGTTTTACCGAATTGTTCAAATTCACCTGTCTTGGGATTAAATTTTTTAATATAACGAGCAGGAGCCTTATCAATACATCCCATATCATCACTGTCATAGAAATTAATATGGTGTGCTTTTGTTAAAGCCATACATACGATTGGCGAATACCATATTTCTTCATCATCTATATATTCAACAAATAAATTCTCTGGTGCTGGTATAAGTTGAATCGGAGCATCATAGTCCAGTCGGCTATATATTTCATCTTTTTCATTCACTTTAAACACACTCCATTTCTTTCTTACAAATATTAAATGCAACGGGCAACCAATGATCTGTATTAATATATTTAGACTTCACTATCGGTAAGTCCAACCCTTTACCATCTACTATATAAATAAATGGCTCACACGTGTTCATTTCAATTAATCCTTCGTTAACTAAACTACTAACCACATTAAAAGCTTGTTCGTTCCACCCATACCAAAAGATAATGTTGTTGTTCTCTGAACTGGTATAAGCTCCGTTTCCTTTGTATTCAAAATGATACTCATCAAATATTTTTTCTATTTCTACAAACGATGTACCAGCATTTTCTGTTATATATTTAATAATCTTATTTTTTACATTGTTCATTTTAAAACCTCACACTATATTGTTTTTCTCACACTTACTTGTAATGATATAAATGGTTTAATATCAAGTGTTATAGATTATTTCTCACACCTCACAGATAAATTGAGTGATTGAAAAAATATACACTTATTTAATATAATGATTTATCTGTTTTAAAGTTAAAATAAAGTGTGAGATGTGAGAAAACCTTTAAAAGTATTGATATATTAACGTTTGTAATCTCACACTTATATTAATTTACTCACACTTATTCTGTGAGTTTTTTCAATATACTACCATCAACATCATATATATTTATGGTGTTTTCTTTTTTGTAAAATCTTTTACTTTTTTCTTCTACTCTTGAATAGTAGCTAACTGTTTTATAACCAATTTTCGATAATTCCTTAGAAAAATTGAACTTATTAAGATGATGATAGCCATTATTTGTACACCATATTTGATATATTTCGTATGCTTTATCAGTATTACGCCCTTCTACTACCGGCAATTGTCTATAGTCCTTGTCTGTCGCATCTTCTATGAATTGCAGAACTGGGTTATTATCAAATTGATACTCCTCTTTTGTCTTTCTAGCAATTTTCGGTTCGATAATCTCGTTATTTTCTAATGTTCTTTTTAAACCTTTTAAAGCTAAATTAAGTAAGGCTGACATATTATGTGGTGTTATCAATTTGTTCAATAACATTGGATCTTTTTTCTGCCCACCTTTGCCGAACTTACGCAGCATAGGAATAATTACCATACGTCTATAAAAACCTTCACTCTTATCATTACTCATTGGTAACTCGTTACTTGCGAAGATGAGTTTTACATATGGCTTAAACTCAAAAGCGTCTTGCCCTTTAAATTCAAGTGTGATGTAGTTTCCTGTTACAATGATTTTGAAATTACCCGTATCCTTAATACGATTAGGATCTATATCATCGGCAATATTTACTAATTTACCTTGTAAGTTTGCAGGTTTAAATTTATCGTTTAAATCGTTAAAAGATAATGCTGTTGTATTTTCTGGATTATAGAAATGGTGCAATAATTTAAGTAATGTAGTTTTACCGTTGCCACCTGGACTATAGTAAAAGAATGCGACCTGTAAAAAGTTATCGCGGTATAAACCATAACCAATCATTTCGTATATTAGTTGTTCTACTTCTTCATCATCATTTGATATATCTTTAATAAATCGTTCTATTAAATCACTTTGTGCTTGTTCATTAAAATCAACATCAATAATATTGGTTATATAGTATTGATGACTAAACGCTTTTAATTTTTCTTCAACAGTATCGTATATACCGTTTTTCAATCCTATATAACGTGCTGAACATTGTTCTTGATAATTGTGCATACATAAAGTTTTTAACTTCTGGTATACTTCCTTATTTTGTTGTTCTCGTAATGACGGGATATATTTGATAGTCATTTTACGCACAACATCTATATTGAGTGGTTCATACTTCTTGCCTGTAAAAACATGAGGGCGATTGTCGATATAGCAACCATGAAATTCTTCATAAAGAAATAAAGCAAACTCATAAAACTTAAATCTATTTCCATCAAAAAATTCTTTTTCATCAAATATTGATTTATCTTCCAAATAATCTGGAAATATTCCCATACTAAACCTCCTTATTGATGTTCTCTTTTGTATATTGATTCGAATGTGGCGTTAAACTCTCTTGAACTTAATGGAGGTTTACAATTTTCATTCCACATATAACAATATGCATATACTAAAGGATCTGGTACACGTCTATTGAGTAATACACCTATCAATGACGTTAAAGTTTGATTACGATTACCTGTAGAGACTCCAAATGCAATCGACTTCCAAAAATCGTTATCACGTCGTTTTGGATATTTAAATTTAGTTAATTCTTTATGTTTTTCTCTGTATTTATCACACAACTGATTGAGAGTTTTAGTGTCTAAAATTGGTGCGTCATTATACTTATATATAAAAGGATATTTACCTTTTATATAAACTGGCAAAGCCATCGCTCTACTAGGTTGAAAACTCCCCTCATCTACTGGATGACCTATCTTATTCGCTAATACTTTTGTATATTTACGGTACTCATCTGCACTTATACGCTCATTCAAAGCGATATACAAGCGTATTCTAGAGCTTTCTGTTTGGTGATTAAACGTAGTATGCCAAAACCATGCAACACCTTTTAAAGCGTCTGTAATTGCATCATGCAGTGGTCTCAACTTTGGAATATCGTCATAATCAAGAGTTATCACATCACGATAAATTACATTTTCATCTTTACGATATTTCTTATATTCATTTCCATTCTCGTCAGTACCATCTTTCATATCACCATATATAGCGACACCACGAGCATATTTATTAGTATTATTTTGTGGTATTGATAACCTATTAACTAACTCACTCCATTTAGGTTGAGAGAAATTTTTAAAAGAACGAGAATCTAGGTTGTTATACCAAACCACTGATATTTGGGTATCGTGTTCTAGCTTTATTTTGCTCAATTTTATACCTCCATGTATTAAAACAAGAGCAAAGATGTTATAATACAAATGGAGTATTTTCTTATTGCTCTTGTGTTTTATAAATTTTGTAAATTACGCGTTATCTGATTTAGTCGCCAAACTATTCACATCAGATGACGCTCTTTTTAATTCTTCCATTGCATTGTTGTAATGATGTTCCACTTGTTCAATCATTGAACTCACATCAGTAAAGATTGAATTGATAACTGCAAGACAAACAAAATGATTTTGAATGCTTTCATTTGCAGTATATGTTGCTACTTGATCGTTAGACGCAACTAGCATTTTCTTATATTTCTCAGCACGTTCCATTTCATCTGCTACTAAGTTTCTGAGTGCGCTGAGTTTAGAAGTTAAATCTGCACTTACTACTTCATCTTTGATTTCGTGAATTTGATATTTTAATTTTTTCATTTACTACTCCTCCAATCTTTCAACAAAAACTAGCATTTCTTCAACAGCTAATTTTAATTCTTCAATATCGTCTTTAGTTAAGAACTTACTAATATTAGAATCTTCGTAAATGATAGGGAAATCTGTAAAAGTTTCAGTAGCTTGAACAAGATTTTTGTATTCTTGATAATCATTAGTGATTTCTAAAATCTCATTATTATTTAAATAAGGGTACATTTTTTTAATAATTGAAATATCTTTGTTACGACGTTTTTGTAATAGTTTCGTCATTTTTTTAATATGCTTTTTGTCTTTAAAAATTAAATCGCCACTTACTTTACTTTCAATATTTTTGTAATCATTTTTAGTTAAATTTTTCATCTTATTCATTCTCCTCATTGATATTAAAATTTTTCTCTAACTCTTGGACTGCCCATTTCATTATTATTTCAAGATGTTTTTCTCGATTAATTTGTGAAACTACTTCTTGACCGTCTTTAAACTCGGTGTGTTCATAGTTTTCAAAGTGATTATAAATACTTGTTTTAAGTTGATATTTTACGTGTTCTAATACATCAATTTGTTCTTGATTCATTTTATTAATCCTCCTTTTTGTATTCGTGCTTATCAACAATTGGCAAAGTTAAAGTTTGTATTAGTGCAGTTATTGCAATTCCATGAATAAAATCAATAGAATATGCATATAAGCAGCCAATTGTTATAGCTAGTACAGAAATCAAAATATATAGTTTCATTAACCTTCACCTCCTTTAAAAATTAACTTTAATTTTAGAACTAAATAATTCATCAATTGGCATGTCATACATTTCTGAAAGAATCTGACACTCATTTAAATTAAAAATTGCTTTGCCACTTTCTTTTAACTGATAACGTTGTGGACTAATACCAAGTTTGATAGCAACATTCTTTTGAGTATCACCGTTTTCTTTTCTAGTGATGTACAACATTGGAAAAGCTAAATTTGTCATTTACAGAACCTCCTTATAATAAATGTAAAATATTCATTCGTTTAAGTTGTTTTTTGAAGTTATATTTTACATTTATAATTAAATCATATGTTTTTCTTTATTGCAAATGTTTTTTACGTTATTATCTAGTTATGTAAAAAATATTTTCATGCAAGGAGATTCTATTATGATATTTAATACACTTAAAATACTCATGAATGATTATGGAATTACACAAACTAAAATATCTGAAGAAACAAATATCACACGTCCCACATTGTTATCTCTAATCAGAAATGAAAATAAAAGTATTCGTTATGATGTAATTGAAAGTATATGCAAACTTTTTAATATAAAAATGAGCGATTTTTTAATATTTTCAAAATTAGATATAAGACTGGGGAAAATTGAGATGTATAGTGTTGAATATCACGATACAGAAGATTTAGTAATAGAGAATGATGTGTTTATCAATAATAAGCGTTACATATTTTCACATGATATTAAAAACATTAAAGAACCTATGCAAGATCATTATGAAGTTATTTTAAATGCTTACTTAAAAAGCGAAGAGTATTACTATTTCGTTGAAAATAATCTTGAAAATACTTTAACAACTTTGATTAAGTTAAAAAGTGATTATGAGAAAATTAAAGACGATATTTTTTTGTATTTAAACAACGAAATATTTAATTCGAGATTTGAAATTTCTTTTAAATATTCGATTAGTAAAGATCCACATGAATTCAATGATGCTCGTCATGTAATAGAGAAGATTAAAGAATTAGATTCTTTTAACAAAAGTATGATTTTCAACTATTTACAAAAAGAATTAGGTGATTCCCATAGAACATAATTTAAACCTATCCCACAATATATATAAAGACGCTAAACGTGGTACTTACTACTTTCGTATTAAATACTATGATAAGAAGAATCAACGTAAAGAAATAAAAAAGAGTGGCTTTAAACAACGTAAAGAAGCGTTGAAGAAATGTAATGAAATTATGGACGAGTTAGAGGGTGTAGGACAGTTAAACAAACTGCCCTTTGATAAGCTCGTAGATGAGTATATAGAGTGGTATTCTGCACGTCGCAAGTCATCAAGTGTTAAAGCATTAAAGACACATACAAACAACCATTTGCTACCTTATTTTAAGTCTATGGACGTCTTTAATATGACTACACAAGATGTTATGAAGTTTCAGAATACAAAGTTAAAAGAGGGACACTCTGGAGAGTACCTAAAGAAAATGCACGTGTTCTTAGTATCGTTACTTAATCATGCTATGAAGTTTCATGATCTAAAACAAAATGTAGCCTCTTTAGTAGGTAACTTTGAAATAGAATCAAATAAGCGTTTGAACTATTGGACGTTAGAACAATTTAACCAGTTCTATGAAGCATTAGCTACACAACAACAAAAGTTATTCTTTAAGCTACTGTTTTATTCTGGAGCACGTAAGGGCGAAATTAGAGCCCTCACATGGCGCGATATTAACTACGATGATGATTTTATCCATATAAACAAAACGGACTATCACGGTGAAGTGACAGCCCCTAAAACAAAAGCAGCAATACGTGATATATACTTACCTGCTCATATGATGAATGACATAAAAGAATATTTAAAATGGTACAAAGAAAACAATGTATATAAAGATGATTATGTATTATTCGGTACATTCTTCAAAGCTTATAGTGAATCAACTATAGATCGTTGGTTTACCACTGCATTAAAAGTATTAGATGAACAACTGCCAGACGGTCAGACATTTCCTAGAATTGTAATCCACGAACTAAGACATAGTCATGCGTCTATGCTAGTCAATCACGGTGCTAGTATTATGGTAATTGCTCAAAGACTAGGTCACGCAGATAGTAATGAAGTATATAACAGATATGGACATTTATACCCTAGTACGCAAAAAGAAATAGTTAAATATTTGTGAGGTGATAGAGTTGTCAATTTTAATTAGTTTTCTTAGTTTAATTTTATCAACTTTCGCTTTTTTATATGCGAACAAAAGACATAAGTTGAATATGTTAGATCATTTAGATGATAAATCAGAATGGAGAAAGAAACTATTAGAATTAGCTGGTAAACATCCAATTGAAACTAGTGATATTCATAAATTACGTGCTTTCGTTAGATTCGATAAAAATGATAAAAATGATAAAAGTAATAAAAATGATAAGTATCATATTAAGGATAATGAAAAACTAACTCCATTTCAAAATATAACTGATGCTATTATTGGTTATCGTGAATATCTATATGATAAAAAAATATTAAATAATACTAAAAATGATGAAACAGAAACAAAACCAGAACTTTCAGAACAGCATGCAGAAATGATTCGCATATTTGCAAGATATTTATTAGCCAATCACTGGGAAGTATTACAACTTACTCAAGCAGAAAAATATAGGTACAATGAAAAAAAACATTATTCTAATGCTCATTATACTATAATAGAAAGCATATATTACAAAACTGTTAACTTACTTTTTAATGAAAGAATTGATAAGAAAGTCACAAATTGGATTGAAAAAGAAGAACAACTTTATAACTATACTTTTAATGAATACAAAGATGTAATAAATACAAATATGTAATCAGACACCCTAAATAAGGGTGTCTTTTTATGTGCTGGGGCATATCTGGGGCAATATTGGGGCAACAAAAATAAAAAGCCCACAACCACATGGGTTGCAGGCTTAATAATGGAGACGGCGGGATTCGAACCCGCGTCCAGAGGTCCTGATACAAATCTTTCTACGTGTGTAGTCTATATTTCAGTTTCGCACAATGAAAGGTCATAGACAACCAACGTTGTGCTAGCTTGATTGGTATTCTTCTAAACAGACTTCAAACGGCAGTGTTTAGCATATCCTATTCAGGTTGAATCGCGTTAACAGCACATAGGAAATGCGGTTAGGCGATGCAGAGTGCGCTTAGGCAGCTACTGCGAAATTATTGTTTGATTTGCCAGTTATTATAAACTGAATGTGTTGATGACGAAGACAACCCTCCGACACGCTTAATAAGCTCGGGGGACCCCTGTCGAATCCAAGAACGTCCCCGTAATGAATAATAAACAAGCATTAATTATCATATCAAAATCAGCCCGATTAAGCAATGACGTTGCTTAATAACGGGCTTTCATCGCACGATCTACATCGCGTTTCATCGCTTTTTCTTTCAACGCTTGACGCTTATCGTATTTTTTCTTACCTCTTGCTACGCCAAGCAGTACTTTACAATGACCGTGTTTTAAATACAGTTTAAGCGGAATGATTGAGTATCCTACTTCTCTTGTACGATCGCCTAGTTTGATAATTTCTCGTTTGTGTAACAAGAGTTTTCTAGAGCGTAATGGATCATGATTAAAGCGATTTCCTTCTTCATATGGTGCGATGTGCATATTATTTAAATAGATTTCTCCACGTTTTACTTGGGCATAGCTATCTTTTAAGTTAGCACTGCCACGACGTATCGATTTTATTTCGGTTCCTTGTAAGACGATGCCCGCTTCTATGGTATCTTCAATGTTGTAGTCGTGTCGTGCTTTACGATTTTCAGCTAATGTCCCTGGTGATTTCTTTTTAGCCACTGGTTATCACCTCTTTGTTGCTTATTTTTTCTTTCTTCGTGACTTTTTCTTCACACTTTTATCTTTGTAAAATGGTTTGTGATTTGTTTGGCCATTTTTTTCTTTTTTGCGTGCATTTTTACCTTTGCGCTGTTTTGACTTCTTAGATTTTTTGCGACGTTGCCCATCGTTTTTTGATTTATCTAAAGCTTTGCCGCGTGTTTTAGCTTGAATGGTTTTACCTCTCGCTGGACGTTGACTACTACTTTGAGATATTGGCATACCGACAATTTGGAAATCTATCATGCGTTCGTCTACATCTACGTGGGTCACTTTAACTTTGACGGTATCTCCAATTCTAAATACTTTTGCTAAGCGCTCACCAATCAATGCCATTTGACGTTCTTCAAAATGATAATAATCGTCTGTCATATTGGAAATATGGACCATGCCTTCAATTGTATTTGGTAATTCGACAAACATGCCAAAGTTGGCTACAGAACTAATAATACCTTCGAATTGATCACCAATATGTTGAATCATATACTCTGCTTTTTTAAGCTCATCGGTATCACGTTCTGCATCTATCGCACGACGCTCACGTTGAGATGTGTGTTCAGCAATTTCTGGTAATTTTTCTGCCCAATAGTGTTGTGTCTTACTGTCCATGCTATGCTCAATTAAATATTTGCGAATCAAGCGATGGACGGTTAAATCTGGATACCGACGTATTGGTGAAGTAAAGTGTGTATAATATTCTGCCGATAAGCCAAAGTGTCCAAGGTTTACATCGTCGTAATGCGCTTGTTGCATCGAACGTAACATCATTGTTGAGATGACCATTTGTTCTGGTCGTCCTTCTACTTCTGCTTGGATAGATTGTAGTGTAGCTGGATGAATATCTTCACCTGTACCTTTTATCATTATGCCAAAGTTCGTTATAAAGTCAAAAAACTGTCTTAGTCTTTCGGATTTTGGCTGTTCGTGTACACGATAGATAAATGGTACGTCTAAGTTACTAAAATGCTCTGCTACGGTTTCATTGGCTGCCAACATAAACGATTCTATTAGCCGTTCACCATCACCGCGTTGTCGTGTGACGACATCTGTTGGAATGCCTTCACTATTCACTAATACTTTCGCTTCGCTGATGTCAAAGTCGATTTCTCCTCGACGACGACGCATTTGAATCAAGCGTTGTGATAAGTCTTGCGCTAAATCGAGCATAGGTGTGAGGGCTTCATATTGTTGACGGACTTCTGGGTCTTTTTCAGTAATAATCTGATTTACAGCATCATATGTCATGCGATAGTCTGAATGTATCACACTATCAAAGATGTCATGATTAACGACTTCACCACGTGCATTAATTTCCATACGGCAGCTTAATGTCAATCGGTCAACGTCTGGATTTAATGAACAAATACCGTTACTTAAACGGTGTGGAATCATAGGTATGACGCGGTCAACTAAATAGACACTTGTCCCACGATCGTAAGCTTCCTTATCTAGCTGAGAATCTTCAGTAACGTAGTAGCTGACATCTGCAATGCTAACGGTAAGTTCGGTGTTTCCATTTTTTAATGCTTTAACACTAATGGCATCGTCAAGATCTTTTGCATCTGCACCATCAATCGTAATCGTTAATTCATCACGTAAATCTGTACGACCTTCAATTTCAGATGGAGAAATCTCATCTGGAACAGCTTCTGCTTCTTTCAAGACTGCATCTGGAAATTCAATTTCTATGTCATGTTGATAAATAATAGACAAGATATCAACGCCTGGATCATTTTTATGACCAAGTATAGCGGATACTTGTCCCTCTGGATTATCATGTCCATCCGCATACTTAGTAATTTGTACGAGTACTTTATGACCATCTATAGCACCTAGACTTTGCCCTTTTGGTATAAAAATATCTTGCATAATTCGTTTGTCATCAGGAATGACAAAACCAAAATGTCTAGCTTCACTATATGTTCCCACAACTTGTGTGACCGAATGCTTTTCAATGGATTTCACTTCACCTTCAATTTTCCCTTTATGGTCACCTTTAGATTGTTTTACTTCAACAATCACTGTATCACCATCTAAGGCTCTGTTTATTTTTGTCGGTGGAATAAAAATATCTTCCATATCATCATTTTCAGGTCGAAGAAAGCCAAATCCTTTTTTGTTTTGACTCAATGTTCCTTTAATCAATTTTGAGCCTAATGACTTTCCTTGTTTTCGCTGATATCTATCTGTTTTTGTACGTTCAACTAACCCCGATTGTTCTAGTTCAACAAGCACCTTTATTAAATCTCTAAATGAGTCGGCACTATTAAGACCTAAAGCATCTTGGAAATCTGACACAGACATCGGTTCGTAATCTGGTTGCTTAACGATTGCTTCAATGGATTGCTTTAAATTCATCATGCCCCTCCTTTCTATATTCATTTCTATTGTTTATTCCTTACTCTGACCATTCTAACGTATTTAAAAAGTCATTAATGTCATCAAAAACTTGTTCTTTTTCTTTATCAATCGTAATGACGTGACCTGAATTGGCATACCATTTAATGTCTTTTTGTTCTGAATCAACATGGTCATATATATAATTGGCTGATTGAGGATCAATCATCTCATCATGTTCTGCTTGTATAACCAAAATGGGATCCAGCACCTCTTCGACAACATCTCGAACTTCACTTAATGTCGCACTTAGCTCTTTTAATGTCTCAGTTGGGTGAAAGTTTTCCATTTCTTGATCAATCGTTGCTTGATTTTTTCCTTCATATTTTTTGAAGTTGCGTGCATATTCAAGGAAACCATCGTATATTGTTCCTTCAGTCTTACCTTCCATAGGAGCACACATCGTTACAATACCCTTTACATCTCGATTTAAGCTTAATTTTAGTGCAAAAACACCGCCTAGAGATAATCCAGCAACGACAATATCGTCATAGCCTTTTTCTTTAAGAAAATCATAACCATCTAATGCATCTTTAAACCAGACATGTGGGCTTGATTTTAAAATTTCTTCTGGCGGAGCCGCATGACCTTCATATTGAGGCGCGTAAGAGGTGATTCCCTTTTTCTGTAAATAACGCCCTAGTTGTCTTACATCTGAAGAATTTCCTGTGAAACCATGAAGCAGTAAGACAGCACGGGGGCCTTCTTCAAAAAAGAATGGTTGGGGTAGTTTAATTTGCATAACAACATCTCTCCTATTTCTAAACATAACTATTTTATATTATTACATGTCTTTAAAGGCGACATTATTTTCCTATTTATTGTGTACTTTAACAGTCACATACACTTATTATAATTAAAAAAGCCCGACATTTATATCGTCGGACCTTATAATTGGAAATAACTTATGCCAATCAATATGATAAAGAATATGATTGCTAAAATAATTGTTAATCTATGCAAAAATAAATCGATGCCACGTTGTTTTTGCTTACCAAATAACTGTTCTGCGCCACCACTAATAGCACCTGAAAGTCCATTACTTTTACCTTCTTGGAGTAATACAACAGTTACTAATGCAATACAATCAATGATTAATAGTGCGATTAAAAATGTATGCATGAAAATTGTCCTCCATTCATTATATACGAACTGAATTATATCACAGAACGCTTGTTTATATCAAATCTACTAACGATTAAATGTACTTTTACGTTTAATCGAGATAACGAGCATATACAATGCTAGTGCTAAAGAACCAATAATTACTATAAGAATTGGTAATGCATACATGAATGAATGTGCTGTAGTGATGCCTTTTATCACTAGTGAAATATTGATTAAGGTAAAAATGGCATTTGACACGAAAACGGCAAACATAAACCACCATAAGTACATATGTTTATTCCAAAATGCAATTACACCTGCTAAATAAGCTAAAATATACATAATCCCCGTATATCTAAAGCCATTTAATAAATTATGTGCGACAGTATCTGATGTTTTCTGACCTGCAAAAGCAAGTAGCGCTTTAGCTGTAGCCATATCCAATGCGACAAAATTATGGAACACTAATAAGAAGCTGAACACAAGTGAACTGATTGCAATTAAGTTGCCTGTCCGCTTTTCTCTTACTTGAGTTTGTTTTTCCATCATGTAACTCCTTTTAATCAATTCAAATCTTATTATATCAGTTTCACTACTATGATAACATTACCGTTCCAGCTTTTTATATAAAAAATAGAACAGGATAGAAAGCGAGATAGCCTTCATTATGAATTCGTAGTCCTGCCTCGGCAAGATTGACCAGGATTGAAAAAGCTTGGTTATATGTATTAATAATTTTAGAGTTTAATTTGTATAATATGTATAAATATATTGCGAGATATCAACAGAAAAAATTGTTATCTTAACTAATTTTATTACGTACTATACGTATAATATGAAAATTTGTTAAATTAGTGTATTATTAAAATAAATTTAAGAAAAGGATTATAATATGAAAATAGTAAATGTGTATTCTAACAGTGGAAAGAACTTTATGATAATTGATAGTAATTTAAATCCAGTCGAAGATGTTACCTATTATTTAAAGTATTTAGAGAGTGTTAATAAAAGTGAGAATACTTTAAAGACTTATGCATATTGTTTGAAAAGATATTTTGTGTACCTTGAACTTAAAAATAAAGGTCATAAAGAAGTAACTTTTGATGATTTAGTTGATTTTGTTATGTGGTTAAAGTCACCAAATAAATATGAAAAAGTTATATTTAAAGATAAACCATTATATGGAAAAAGTCCTAAAACTATTAATTTAACTATCACTGTAGTTACTAACTTTTATGATTACTTATTTAGAACTAAAAAATCTAAAATTGACGTTGCTAAATCAATTTTAATAGAAAGAGGTCATCATTCTTCTTATAAAAGCTTTTTAGATCATGTAAATACAAATGATTTATTATATACAAATACACTAAAAGTAAAAGTGCCAAAAGAAAAAATGAAAATATTGAGTACCAGTGAAATAAAAGAGTTAATAAAAGCGTCAAATAACATTAGGGATAAATTTATGATTCAATTATTATATGAAACGGGATTGCGTATTGGGGAATTGTTGTCACTTTACATAGATGATATTAAATATGATTTGACTAATGGACATCAAATTATTTTGAAAAATAGAAAAAATAAAAATGGAGCTAGATTAAAAAGTGGAGAACGTAAAATATACATTTCGCAATCTTTGATTGATTTATATGATGATTATTTATATGAAGTATTAGATGAAGTTTCAACTGATTCTGAATTTTTGTTTATTAAAGTTAAAGGTAAAAAGGTTGGAGAACCTTTAGACTATAATGACGTAAATTCAATATTTAAACGTTTAAGAAAGAAAACTGGAATTATGGTTCATCCTCACTTGTTAAGGCACACTCATGCTACTATTTTTTACAATAAAAGTAAAAATATAAAACAAGTTCAAGAACGGCTTGGACACAGTAATATACAAACCACTATGGATTTGTATATTCATAATAATGATCAGATTATCCGTGAAAATTGGGAAAAAGTAAAAGATTCATTTCAAATATTTGAATAGGAGATTCACATGAATAATAGCGTCCAAAATACAGATGATTTTTTACAAAAAAAATTGAAAAAGGAACTTTGCTTTTTGAAAAGTAAAAGTATAAATTCTGAGGGGGATATTGTTTATACTGATATCTATAGTGATTATTTCTATAAAAATGATGTATGGCACATTTCTAATTTTAAGATTTTTAACCAATTTCAAGATGATTTGAACAGATATAATGGTAAAAGAAAAAATATATTTTTTAGATTTCAAAACAAGTATTTAAATTTAGAATTCAAGTATATTTGCCTGAAATTAATTACTACTGAATATTGGTCTTTAAATTCTTTATTTAATGGCGGTGCAGTACATATTAATAAATTGGCTACTTTCTTCAATGAAAAGTTTCCAAATATAAACTCATTATTAGATTACGAATTTAATAGTTTAGAGTCTGAATGGATTAAGTGGTTAAAAAATCAAAATGTAACCACTATAAAAAGATAGAAAAGTATCGTTTTTGGAAATTATGAAGCAAAAACGCCTATAGCTTCAAGCTTAAAAAAATTATATAGGCTGTTTTCAAAAATGATTGATAGTAGAGAAGAGTGGGATAAAGACTTATGGGATATAAGAAATTTAGAAATGTATGGATTGACTTATAATAAAACTCTTACAGGAAATTATCTAAATTTTAAAAAGATAGATTCACTTAATATAAGAACTTTTGTAAAACAATATTTAAAACAACGATTATTGACCGGAGATATGAATTTTGCTACAGGTAGAATGTATGTAAGAGTTTTGACTAGGTTTTTAAATAGTATACATAATCAAGAACCTAATTGGAATGATTTAAATAAGTTAGAAAGAAAGCATATGGAAATATATATTGATTTCATTTTTAAATATGCAAAAAGTAAAAACGTACGAAGTGCAAAGAATTTTGTACGTGAAGAACTTAAATTAGTTAGAAGATTTTTGAATGATATAATTATGCAAAAATATAGTATAGCACCTATAGAAGATATAAGATTTCTATTTTTGCCACAAGATCTACCTAAACATGAAAAACTCGAAAAAAATCAAATTGATTATATTCCAGATTTTGTATTAGATCAACTATTTGAAAATATAAATTCTTTACCTGAAGAAATTATACCTATCATTTGGATAGCATTTAAAACGGGTTTACGTATATCAGATGTATTAACTTTAAAAGATAACTGCCTTACTAAAATTAATGGTAAATATTCTATAGTTACTGATATAGCAAAAACTTTTGTAAAAGGCCATAGAATACCTATTGATGAGCAATTAGCCGATATATTAGCCGTTTTAATTGCAAATTCTAAAAGGCAAAGTACTAAGGATAACAATCCTAGTAATTATATATTTGTTATATACAAAGGTAAGAGAAAAGGAATGCCATATACACAACATTTAGTTCGTGCTCATTTAAATTACTTAGCTAAAACTAAAAATATTGTTGATGAAAGAGGAAAAATTTTTCATTTCAAAACACATCAATTTAGGCATACATATGCTGTTAAATTACTTAATGGTGGAGTTGATATTCTAACTATTCAAGAATTACTAGCTCATGCCTCTCCTGAAATGACACTTAGATATGCGAAACTTCTTGATGATACTAAAAGAAAAGCATTTGAATCAGTTATAGATCAAGGCGCATTTACCTTTGATATTGATGGTAAAGTAAAAAATATTAAACATAGTAGTGAGCTATCTGAGAATGCGTTGAACTCTTTATGGCAAGAGCATAAATTAAATGCTATGGACAATCCATATGGTACGTGTCATGCAAGACTAAAAGGTGATTGTCCATATATGGAAGCGCCACCCTGTTTAACTTGTAATTCAGGGAAACCTTGTAAAGATTTAGCAATAGGATTTTCAAATCTAGATGTAGAAAAGTATGAATTGCTTGTTAAATCTACCATTAATTCTATAGAAGTAGCTAAAAACTTTAATAGAGATGATATGGTAGAAAAGCATGTCAATCTATTAGAAAAATATGAAGACATATTAAAAAATATAAAAGATGGAAACGTTATTTTTGGTAGAAATAACAGGATGAAAACATAGGAGGATTTATGGAAAATTATGATAGAAAAAATCAGATGAAAGAAATACATAGAAGAAAAAAAGCTAATACAGAAATAAAAGTAAACACTGCAATAGAAAGACTCCTAAAAGAAAATATAGAGATTAATTTTAATGTTGTTTCTAAATATGCAAATGTTTCGAAAGCTACTTTGTATAATCATAAAGAAATTCGAAATAAAATTGAAGAATTACGTAAACAAAACACTCAAACAAATGTAATTCAAGTCAAAAATGATGGAAAAAGTGCAATTATCGAATCCTTGAAAAGAAAAATAAAAAAATTAGAAAAAGAGAATAAATCATTAAAGGACGAAGTTAACGTTTTATATAATAAAATATATGAAAACTTTTAAAAAGTCCAATATATGCTATTGTTTTTGAAATTAAAAAAAGTTGGACATAAAAATATTATGATTATCCCATTCTTAATTTAGTTAGTTATTATTTTTAAGATTATTTTAAATTATGTTGCTAATGTATTCCTTATACAAAGTATAATATTTATTGTTGGAAGTGTTGAAAAATGTAAAGGCATTTTCTGATACATTGAATTTTAAAATGAATCCAGTATAAGTCATTATATAACCGTTATGCCAATATTCTACTGTACAAATTTCATTGAACTCGAGTTTTTGATTAACTATATAATCTAGTTGGCTTAAAGCATCGTCAGATAATAATGGACTTGCAACTGTGCTTTGGTCTTGAATCATTTTATTTAATATTTCGAATTGTTCAGGCAAAGTAGCAAAAGCTCTCCATTTGATGTTTCCACGTCCTTGTGGGATTTTGGGATTCAAATATTCTCTTGGGATTTTTCTATAATCTGTTTCATATTTATATTTATCTGGAACATTAGTATTGATTAGCATAAAAACACCTCAACTGTATAATAGAACATATGTTCTATTATGACAAGAATTTTTTATCGTTTAGATTTGAAATTATTATCAAAAGGTGTTAATTTTAATATATCAAAAAAAGTTGATGTATTATTTTATGTATTGAGGAGGTAGAAATTTTGATAGTAAATCATGCAGGCAATTTATCTGTAGATTATTTTATTGCGTATTTAAAATTAGTTATGACTTCAAAAGACATGTGTTTAAATGAAGCTATAACATATATGAAGTGTTCTTTCTTTAATGACAATATTGAAACATTTGGTGAAATAACAGCAAATAACTTTAAACAAGCAGTTCAAAAACTCAAGTAACTACCTAATGGTTAGAATGGAAGTGATTAAATGGAAATAATCAAAGCTAATCCAAATGTAAATGAGGAAGAACGATTAGACTTTTATGAACAGATGTTTAATGCACTGGCTGATAAAATTAGGCTTAAAATCTTACGGTCAATTCGTCAAAGTAACTCAAAGTCTTTATGCGTTTGTGATTTAGAAGAATTGTTAGAGTTGAAACAGTCTAAACTGTCCTATCATTTAAAAAAATTAGTCGATGCAAATATACTTATTGCTAAAAAGTATGGAACATGGAATTATTATCGAATTAATGAACAACAAATACAGGTAGTTTTAAATGAAGATACTTGTTGTAAAATACTTTAAGTGTCTTCTTTTTATAATGTTTAAATCAATTTTTCTTGATTTATAAATCAAGAAATGTTGATAAATTAAATTTGGAGGCGTTATACTAATGGTAGATTCAATTATGGAATTCATAAAAACGTTTTTAATGTTGTTTTTTGAATTATTATTACTATTCATAATCGTGAGTTTCATCGTCAGTCTAATACAACAAGTTATTTCAGAAGAGAAAATAAAAAGATTTTTAAGTAAACCTAATCAAGCTATTAATTATATTCTAGGAATGGTATTTGGTGCTATTACACCTTTCTGTTCTTGTTCTACCATTCCAATACTTGCAGGACTACTAAATTCTAAAGTACCTTTTGGTCCATCAATGAGCTTCTTAATTGCTTCACCATTGATGAATCCGTTAATGCTTTTTATGTTATGGGCTTTATTAGGCTGGAAAGTAGCTGTTGTTTATTTTGTAGTACTAGCAATTTTTAGTATTTTAACTGGTTTAGTATTTTCAAAAATGAATTTAGCAGAAAGTTATAAAGGAGTTAATGTTAAAGGAGACGGATTTTTTGCTAATAAAACAGGATCTCGTTTTAAGCAGGCATTAAATGATGCTTGGGCATTCTTATATCCAATGCTTCCTTACTTATTTATTGGAGTGTTTATTGGTGCCTTTATATATGGATTTGTACCTGAAGCGTTTATCACAAAATATGCAAGTGGAGATGGCATTATATCTGTGTTCATTGCTTCTGTCATAGGTATTCCTATGTATATCAGACCTGAAACAATGTTGCCTATAGCTGAAGCATTAGTGTCAAAAGGGATGTCGTTAGGTACAGTTGTCGCATTAATAATTGGTGGTGCTGGTGCAAGTATTCCAGAAGTTGTATTACTATCTAAATTATTCAAGAAAAAATTTGTAGTATCTTTTATTATCGCAATTTTAGTTGTAGCTATTGCTACAGGATTAATTGTTAATATGATTGTTTAAGTTAAGGAGGATAAATTAATGAATCAAGAAACTTCAGTAATCAATAGATACGGAAACGCTGCTAAAACATATGAAAAGAATTTGTGTTGTCCAGTAGAATATGACACAAAATATTTGAAAATCATACCAGATGAAATTATAGAAAAAGATTATGGTTGTGGTGATCCTTTAGGTAAGATCAAGAAAGGAGATACTGTGCTAGATTTAGGTTCTGGTGGTGGTAAAGTTCCATATATAGTATCTCAAATTGTCGGCGAAACGGGTAAAGTTATTGGTGTAGATATGAATGATGATATGTTAAATCTCGCTAAAAGATATCAGAATGAAATGATTGAGAAAATTGGCTATGACAATGTTAGTTTTTATAAAGGGAAAATCCAAAATTTAAAATTAAATTTAGAATTATTAGATGAATATCTACAAGAACATCCGGTTAGTAATTTAAATGATTATCAATCTATCGCTCAATACATTAAATATTTAGAAAATGAAATGACTATGATAAAAGATAATAGCATAGATGTAGTTATCTCTAATTGTGTTTTAAATTTAGTTTCAACAGAGGATAAAGAATCACTGTTCAGAGAAATTTACCGTGTTTTAAAGAATGGTGGCAAAGCAGTCATATCAGATATCGTTTCTAACGTAGAGGTACCAGAAAAGTTAAGACAAGATGAAAACTTATGGAGTGGTTGTTATTCAGGTGCTATTGAGGAAAAAGCTTTTATTGAAGCTTTCGAAAATGTAGGATTCTATGGTATAGAAATTGATAAACGTGAAAATACATGGACTTCTATTGAAGGTATTGATTTTAGAAGTATGACAATAATTGCTCATAAGGGAAAAGAAGGTCCATGTATTGACAAAAATCAATCTGTAATTTACAAAGGTCCGTTTAAACACATTGAAGACGATGATGATCATATCTTTGAACGTGGTGAAAAAACTTTTGTTTGTGAAAAGACATTTAATATATTAAAACAGTCGCCGTATAAGGAAGCATTTGAATTTATAGAGGAAAACGAAGAAATAGTTCATAAAAATGATTGTTGCGATACATCATGCGGTTGTTAAATAACAATTAAAGGAGGTGTTATAATGGAAAAAAATACATTTAAAAAAGTAATTTCTAAATTAAAACCTAAAGAACAAGCTTGTTGTTCTGTGGAAATTGAAGAAAAGGAAGAAAACAAAAAAGAAAAAGAGAAGGACCAACAAAAAAATGATAGTTGTTGTTAAAAATGATGTAGGAGAATTATTTGAATTCTCCTACATTATATTTAAGTAATAGTTTATAAAACCTAACATACTGTACATAACTAATATGAAAACATATTATAATATCAACGTTTATCTTAAATTAGTACATATAACAAATGGTATCAGCGTATTTTCAATCCAGTCAATTACTGCCAATATATAATTATGAGCCTGGAACAAAAATGATGTTCCAGACTCATAATTATTAGCGTGAACTTTTATTGCATTTTTGATAATTATTTTTTTGAAACGTCTAAATTGTAGAATGATTTTAAACCATCAAATTTTGCAGTTTCATATAATTCATCTTCAATGCGTAATAATTGGTTGTATTTAGCAATGCGGTCAGTTCTAGATAATGAACCTGTTTTAATTTGACCAGCATTTGTAGCTACTGCGATGTCAGCAATTGTAGTATCTTCTGTTTCACCAGAACGGTGTGATACAACTGCAGTGTAGCCTGCTTTTTGTGCCATTTCAATCGCATCAAATGTTTCTGTTAATGTACCGATTTGGTTAACTTTAATTAAGATAGAGTTACCAATTCCTTCTTCAATACCTCTAGAAAGGATTTCAGTGTTTGTAACAAATAGGTCGTCACCAACTAATTGTACTTTATCACCAATGCGGTCAGTTAATTGTTTCCAACCTTCCCAGTCATTTTCATCCATACCATCTTCAATCGTAATGATAGGGTATTTACCAATTAATTCTTCTAAGTAGTCAACTTGCTCAGCTGCGCTACGTTTAGCACCATGTTCACCTTCGAATTTAGTGTAATCATATACACCATTTTCATAGAATTCTGATGATGCACAGTCAAATCCTAAGAATACATCTTCGCCTGGTTTGTAACCTGCTTTTTCGATGGCTTTAATAATTGTTTCAACAGCATCTTCAGTACCGTCAAATTTAGGTGCAAATCCACCTTCATCACCAACAGCAGTTTCTAAACCACGTTCGCTTAAGATTGATTTTAAGTTGTGGAAGATTTCTGCGCCCCAACGTAACGCTTCTTTAAATGATTCAGCACCTACTGGTAAAATCATAAATTCTTGGAATGCGATTGGTGCATCAGAGTGAGAACCACCATTAACGATGTTCATCATTGGAACTGGTAATTGTTTACCATTAAATCCACCTAAATATTTATATAAAGGTTGACCTAATAATTCAGCAGCTGCACGTGCAACAGCGATAGAAACACCTAAAATTGCGTTTGCACCTAATTTACCTTTGTTTGGCGTACCATCTAATTGAATCATCATTTTATCGATAGATACTTGATCTAATACTGAAAATTCACCTTCAATGATTTCTGGTGCGATAATTTCGTTAACATTTTCAACAGCTTTAGTAACACCTTTACCACCATAACGTGATTTATCACCATCACGTAATTCAACGGCTTCGTGTTCACCAGTAGAAGCACCTGATGGCACTAATGCACGGCCAAACGCACCGCTTTCAGTTAATACTTCAACTTCAACTGTTGGGTTACCACGTGAGTCTAAGACTTCGCGAGCATAAACATCTGTAATAATTGGCATGTTCAAAAACTCCTTTTACTTTAATCTAAAGCTATTATAGCTTGATTTGAATAATTAATAAAATAATTTCATATATTAGCAGACAAGCTGTATGTCATCATTGCGCATCAATGATTTCACCATTAAACAATGTTTTTAGTCATGTTTAATGAGTGATTCGCCTGTCATTTCTTCTGGTTGCGTTACATTCAATAAATCTAACAATGTTGGCGCTAAATCACCAAGACGGCCAGTTTTCCGTAATTCTACGCCTTCTTTAGTGACGATTACTGGAACTGGGTTTGTGGTATGTGTCGTCATCGGTTGATCATCATCCGTTAATACTTCATCTGAGTTACCATGATCAGCTGTAATAATGGCATAGCCGTTCATTTCTAAGATTTTATCAACGACTTCACCTAAACAATCATCTACCGCTTCAATTGCTTTGATTGTTGGCGCTAACATACCACTATGTCCAACCATATCGGGATTAGCAAAGTTTAAGATAATTAAATCTAAATCGCCTTTATCCAACTCTTCAAGTAAAGCATCTTTAACTTCATAAGCACTCATTTCAGGTTTCAAGTCATATGTTGCTACTTTTGGAGAATCGATTAAACGACGACGTTCACCTTCAAATTCTTCATTTCTACCACCACTCATGAAATAAGTGACGTGTGGATACTTTTCTGTTTCGGCAATACGCAATTGCTTTAATTGGTTATCTTGAGCTACTTGACCAATTGTATTAGTTAAATCAACCTTTTCAAAGACAATTTCAGCATCAATGTTATCATTATATTTCGTGAATGTGGCATAGAATAAATCTTTGACTTGTTCTACTTTAAAGCCACCAAAAGCTTTGTTTGTAAATATTTCTGATAATTGAGCTGCACGGTCTGGACGGAAGTTAAAGAAAATTACCGCATCGCCATCATTGACTCCTTCATTTTGACCTTCAATAATAAATGGTTCTACAAATTCATCGGTTAAATCTTTAGCATAGTTAGCTTCTACACCTTCTTCGGCTGAAGCAAATTGGGGTCCTTCAAAAGCACGTATTGCGTTATATGCTTTTTGCTCACGATCCCAACGTTTGTCTCTATCCATAGCATAATAGCGACCTGAAACAGAGGCGAACTGTCCAATACCTAGTTCTTTAAATTTATCTTCGGTTTCAGCAATATATTTTAATGCTGATTTTTGATCTACGTCACGACCATCTAAGAACGCATGGACATAAACTTTGTCTATGCCACGTTGTTTTGCTAACTCTAATAATGCAAATAGGTGTTTATAGTGACTATGCACACCGCCATCAGAGAGCAAGCCAAAAACATGTAAAGTAGATTGATGATTTTTGACATGTTGAATCGCATTGTTCAAGACATCATTATCAAAGAAGTCTCCTTCTTCAATCGCTTTATTAATACGCGTTAAACTTTGATACACGATTCTTCCTGCACCAATATTCATATGCCCGACTTCGGAATTACCCATTTGGCCTGGAGGTAAACCTACATCTAGACCACTTGCTTCAATTTGCGTTGTAGGATACTTATTATAATATCTATCGAAATTAGGTTTGTTGGCTTGCTTAACAGCATTACCGTGTTCTTCCTCACGATTTGCAAAGCCATCTAAAATAATTAATGCAGTAGGTTGTTTCGCCATTATTATTTTGCACCTTCTAACAATTGAACGAAATCTTCCACTTTAAGAGATGCGCCACCGACTAAAGCGCCATCAATATCTGGTTGTGCCATGTATTCTTTTACGTTGTTTGGTTTAACGCTACCACCGTATTGAATGCGTGTTGCGTCTGCTACATCTTGGCTAGAAACTTCAGCTAATGTGCGTCGTACTTGTGCACACATTTCATTCGCATCATCAGATGTTGCAGATTTACCAGTACCAATTGCCCAAATTGGTTCATAAGCAATTACAACTCCTTTAAGTTGTGCATCAGTTAAGCCAGCAACAGCTTTTTTAACTTGATTACTTACAATATCGTTTGCTTTGCCATTTTCACGTTCTTCATCCGTTTCACCTACACAAATAATTGGTGTCATGTGATGGTTAAAGACTGCATGTGCTTTTTTATTTACATCTTCATCTGTTTCATGGAATAATTCACGACGTTCAGAGTGTCCGATAACCACGTATTTAACGCCTAAATCAGCTAATGCTACAGGAGATGTTTCACCTGTATAAGCACCATTATCCTCAAAATAAGTATTTTGAGCACCGATTTTAAGGCCTGTTGCTTTACCTTCTTTTACTAAAGTAATCAAAGCATCAAGTTGAATTGTTGGTGCACAGATTACTGACTCTACTTCTTTTTCATCTGGTAAAGTTGGCAAATTATTTACAAAATCTTTTGCTTCTTGAACTGTTTTATTCATTTTCCAGTTGCCAGCAATAATTGGTTTTCTCATTAATAACACTCCTATTGTTTAAATTCTAAAGGTTAAAGGCGCATGACTTAAACTAATAACTCAGTACATGGAATAAGCCACCGCACTTTATATGTTAGCCAATAAATCAATTTCTGACGACAATTTTATTTATTATTAATTGCTTTGATACCTGGTAGTTCTTTACCTTCAAGATATTCTAATGAAGCACCGCCACCAGTAGAGATATGTGTAAAGTCATCAGCAAATCCTAATGAAATTGCAGCTGCAGCTGAATCTCCACCACCAATAATTGTAATGGCATCGTCTAATGCTGCAATTGATTTACAAACGCCAATGGTACCTTGAGCAAAATTACTGAATTCGAAGACACCCATTGGTCCATTCCAAACTACTGTATGTGCACCTTGTAATTCTTTGTTGAACAATTCAACCGTTTTTGGTCCAACATCTAATGCTTCCTGGTCAGCTGGAATTTGATCAATAGCTACTTCAGTAATTGCTGCATCATTAGAGAATTCTGCAGCTACCTTTGCATCAACTGGTAAAATAATTTGATCTCCATTAGACGCCAATAATTCTTTGGCGAAATCAATTTTATCTTCTTCTAATAATGATTTTCCTATTTCGTGACCTTGCGCTTTAATAAATGTATATGCCATACCACCACCGATAAGAATTTTATCAGCAATGTTGACTAAGTTTTTAATAACACCGATTTTATCTGAAACTTTAGCACCACCAAGAATGGCTACAACAGGTTTATGAGGGTCATTTACAACGCCACCAATGAATTTAATTTCTTTTTCCATTAAATAACCTGCTGCTGTTTCTAAGTGAGTAGAAATACCTACATTTGAAGCATGCTCACGGTGTGCTGTACCGAATGCATCATTTACGAATACATCTCCTAATGAAGCCCAATATTTACCTAATTCAGGATCGTTCTTAGATTCTTTTTTGCCATCTAAGTCTTCAAAACGCGTATTTTCTACTAATAATACGTCGCCTTCTTTTAAATTTTTAATAGCTGATTCTAATTTTTCACCGCGAGTTTCAGGTACAAATATAACTTCTTGTCCCAATTTTTCTGATAAAGCTTCGGCAACGGGTTTTAATGTTAATCCAGCTTTATCACTCTCTTGTTTTACTTTTCCTAAATGAGAGAATAAAACTAATTTGCCACCTTGCTCAATGATGTATTTAATTGTCGGTAAAGCTTGAACAATTCGGTTGTCGTTTGTAATTTTTCCATCTTTAAGTGGAACGTTAAAGTCTGCGCGTTCTAGAACTGTTTTACCTTTTAAATCTAAATCATAAACAATTTTCTTTGCCATTATAATTTCCTCCTTTTACTAGGAACACTCATATAAAAATAAGCGGAGAAGCGTTTGTGCTCCCCGCTTACTCATAAGCTTATCTTTATTATTTATCAGTACAGAGCACTCGTCAAATAACTATGCTACAAATTATTTAGATAATTGAGCTAAATATTCTAAAGTACGTACTAATTGTGCAGTATAAGACATTTCATTGTCATACCAAGCTGCAACTTTAACTAATTGACGGCCACCAACTGACATTACACGAGTTTGTGTTGCATCAAATAATGAACCGTAAGTCATACCAACTACGTCAGAAGAAACAATTTCATCTTCATTGTAACCGAATGATTCGTTAGAAGCTTTTTTCATCGCTTCGTTTACTTGTTCTACTGTTACATCTTGTTTTTCTAATACTACAGTTAATTCAGTTAATGAACCTGTAGCTACAGGTACACGTTGCGCACCACCGTCTAATTTACCATCGATTTCAGGAATAACTTTACCGATTGCTTTAGCAGCACCAGTTGAGTTAGGTACGATGTTTTGTGCAGCTGCACGAGCACGACGTTTGTCACCTTTTCTGTGTGGACCATCTTGAGTCATTTGGTCACCAGTGTATGCATGAATAGTTGTCATTAAACCTTCTACTAAACCAAATTCATCGCTGATTACTTTAGCTACTGGTGCTAAAGAGTTAGTTGTACATGAAGCACCTGATACAACTGTTTCTGAACCGTCTAAGTCACTATGGTTAGTGTTGTAAACGATAGTTTTAACGTCACCTTTAGCTGGCGCAGAAATTAATACTTTTTTAGCACCTGCATGAATGTGTGCTTCAGCTTTTTCTTTATCTGTATAGAATCCAGTACATTCTAATACCACGTCAACACCTAGGTCACCCCATGGTAATTTGCTTGCGTCTGGTTCTTCAAATGATTTAACTTCTTTACCATTTACACGGAAACCACCATCAACAACTTCAACTTCGCTAGTGAAGCGACCTTGCATAGTGTCATATTTTAATAAATGCGCTAACATATCATCATCTGTTAAGTCGTTTACTGCTACTACCTCGATGCCTTCTACGTCTTGAATTCTTCTAAATGCTAAACGACCGATTCTACCAAATCCATTGATTGCTACTTTAACTGCCATAAATAATGGCCTCCTTTAAAATGATATTTAAAAAGTCAAATAACTTTTTATTCCTTATTTAATATTACCTTTGCCGCTTCCTCATCTGTGATAAGGACTGTGTTGTCTGGCGCAATACTGAGATAAGCTTTAATAGCTTGCCCTTTCGATTTGCCACCAGCTACTGCAAATATAAATTCCTTTGATTCTAGGTCTTCGAGTTGTAGTCCAATTGTTTTAACTTTATGCACTACTTGACCATAAGCATCAAAATAATAACCAAATGCCTCGGCTACGGCATGGTGATGTTGAAGTTTTTCAACAACCTCTTTAGAGGAATGACGTCTATGCGCCATTTTCAGCGCATCACCGATACCGTGTATTGTAATATTTGCTTGCTTAATTTTGTCTAATGTATGAATGACAGACGGTTCCATCATCAACGTATTATAAGTTGTTTCGCTCACATTATCTGGCACATACAATGAAGTGTAATAACCACCTGTTTGTTGTGCCATGCTTGCTGAAATGGTGTTTGCTTGATAGACCATATTTTCTCCTAGGCCCCCACGCGCTGGAACGAAGAAGACATTGAAAGGTAGTAAATGCATCGCTTCACTGACACGAGCCATTGTGGATCCGCCAGTAACAGATACAATTGCATCTTCATAAAGTATACCTTCAAGTAACTGTCCAGCTTGTCTACCCATTTCTGCTTTTACCGTTTCGGTAGTGTCAGAATTACCCGGTATAACATGAACTTCTTTCAAATTATAAATCTCTCTAATTTGCTGTGCCATCTGATGATCATCTGAATAAACATTAAAATAATCATTGAGATATTCAACAACCATTTTACCTTCTTCAGTAATTTCCATACCTGTTGTCTTAACTCGTATCAGTTCTTGCTTTTTTAACATATCCGTTTCAGCTCTCAATACACGTTCTGTCATGTCCATGTATTCACTTAAACTACGTCGACCTACAGGTTGGTTTTTAGAGATAGTAGTTAAGATAGAAAACCGACGATACATTTTATCAACAAGGTCAGGTATGAGCTTTTGTTGAACTTTCATCAAGTCTTTCACTACTACCTTCCTCCTCTTTTTATAAAAAAGGTAATGAGTAGAAATTATAACTAGGTTTGACGTTTATAGTCCCACGCGGGACAAAATCTAACCTTTCTACACTGCAATAGTACTATGTGATGTTTAAAAATGCAAGACATTTGACCGACTTTTTTAAATTTAATTGCAAAAAATTATCAATAGTCTGACTATTAAACGACTTTCCTTTTAATACTTGTATTTTCTTACCCTGATACACCAATGATAATCGTCTACGTACGAGATGTAAGCTATAAATTTTGTGCCTAAAATGCTTCATAGATAAAAAATCAGCAAACTAGTCGCTTATATGACTAGCTTGCTGATTTTATCTTTATTGCGCTTTAGATGTTGATTGTGATGTGTTCGATTGGTGACTGTTACGCTGTTTATTTTGTTGTCCATTTTGATTTGAAGAAGGTTGCTGTGCTGATGGTTTATTTGAGCGTTGTTGACCTGAAGATTCTCTCGTTGGCGTCTTATTGTCGTTTCGCGAATTGCTTTCTTTAGACTTTTCTTGTGTAGCTGGTTCTTTAGTTTTGTCAGGCTGATTATTTTCTTCGGTAGACGGCTCTTTAGTATTTTTCTCTTGTGTATTCCGTTCCTCAGTGGAAGGTTTTCTTGGCTTTTGTTGTGTCGCTGGTGGCTGTTGCGTTGTCTGAGGTGTTTGTTGCGTTTGTGGAATTTGTTGCTGCGTTTGTTGTGTTTCTTGCGTCGGTTGCTTTTTCTTTTGCTCATTCGTTTTATTGTCTTTTTTCTTTGAATCTTCTTTCTTTTCCTCAGTTGACTGTTTGTTAAGTCTTTCATTGGCACGATTAGAATGGTCTACAAATGAAAAGACTGCAAAAACTAATCCACCTAAAAGCAATAATACTGTTATGATACTTATCACTTTTGCGCCTGTGCCCATACGTTTCTTATCTGAATCTTCATAATCATTGAACTGTTTATTTTCCTTAGACAATAGGCTCCCTCACTTCTCTATATTTGAGTATAATAATTTACTATTATGATGGTACATTTTACATCAATATGTCATTAAAAGATATTCATACACAACTCACTTTTTTATTATCATTTATATGATAACATTTTCAGTTCTTGGGAACATTAATTTAATTATTAAGATTTCCTTACATCCCTCTAATTTTAGTTAAATAATTGAAAAAATCAGCTATCATATTGTAACTTTGAAACATAAAAGTTGATATTATGCGTGGGATGATAAAGAATGATATTAATAGGTATTGTTAGCATATCTGTTGTTAGTGGTTTTACAATTATATAGTAAAATAGACCCATACGCTTATCGCATGGGTCACTACTAAAGGGAGTCAAAATTTACCTTCGAGGGTATAATATGGGGTATACTCATACTAGTTAAGAGATGTCTAATTAATTATCGAAGGTACGCTTTTATTATAACTTATTCAAAATGATTTAAAACCATTTATAAAGAAAGTAAATGACATATTAATGACTAACTATTGTATAAAGTTTGAACAATTATAATGACTATTAATAATAGTTCTTAAAAGAAAAAAATTATAGAGGTGACTTGCATGAAACATTATTTAATCACTGGTGGTACCGGCATGGTAGGACACCATCTTGTGGATCGTATTTTACAACGTGAATCAGCACAAATCACCATTCTCACGCGTAGCGATAAAGTCAGTCAAAATAATCATATTACCTATGTTAACTGGTCTAAAGACGGGTGGGAGCAAGAAATTGGTCATATTGATGTTGTTATAAATTTAGCAGGCGCTACCTTAAATAAACGCTGGACTGATAGCTATAAACAACTCATTATGACTAGTCGTATCCAATCTACTCAAGCATTAGTGTCATTATTTGAACAGCGCTCAGATAAACCTGAAGTGTTATTTAATGCAAGTGCAATGGGTTATTATCCACCTGATATCAATCGTTCTTATACTGAGTTATATCAAACGTCACCTTTTGATTTTCTATCTGATGTTGTATATCAATGGGAACGTTTTGCCAAGAAATTTGAACAATTTGGAACGCGTGTGATTTTAGGAAGATTCAGCATGATTTTATCTGATGATGGTGGTGCACTACAAACGATGGAATTACCTTATAAATTTTTCGTTGGTGGAAAATTAGGCTCTGGATTCCAATGGTATTCATGGATTCATATTGATGACCTAGTACGTGCTATTCTTTTCACTATTGATGAACCAGATGCAGCAGGCCCATTTAATTTTGCAGCACCTATCGCCGAACGTCAAAATTTATTTGGCTATACTTTAGGACGCGCCATGCATCGACCACACGAAACATGGGTGCCAGCATTCGTGTTACGTACTGTACTTGGTGAAATGTCAACCGTTGTATTAGATACACAAAAGGTGTTACCAAATAAACTCGAAGCGCTAGGTTTCCAATTTAGCTATCCTCATTTAAAATCAGCATTAGATGATTTAGTTCAATAAATATTTAAAAGGAAGCAGAACAAAATTCATTTTCAATTCAGTCACCTAATGTCAATATAGGCTGAACAAGCTGGGACATAAATCATAAAATATTAGCACACAGATGGTTTGACACAAATCATCTGTGTGCTTCTTCTATATTCAATACTCCGTCATGTTGGTTCTTTTGTGTGGTCTTATTGTTACTTAATATATTAATAATGAAGAAGGCAATCTCTACTAAATTTCAATAGAAATCGCCTTCTTCTACTTGTCTGAGACATTGATGTCTCAAGCAATTTTTGCTCTGTTGAATTGTATATATTATTTGTCTTCTGGTTCCATGACTTCATCAATTAAGCCATACGCTTTCGCTTCTTCAGCAGTTAAGAAATTATCACGATCTGTATCTTTTTGAATTTGTTCAATAGATTGACCAGTACGTTCAGCTAAAATACGATTTAATTTTTCACGTGTTTTTAAAATATGGTTTGCTGCGATTTCAATTTCAGTTGCTTGACCTTGAGCACCGCCTAGTGGTTGGTGAATCATTACTTCAGCATTTGGTAATGCAAAACGTTTACCTTTAGCGCCAGCAGCTAATAAGAATGACCCCATTGATGCTGCCATACCAATACAAATCGTTTGTACGTCTGGTTTGATATGTTGAATTGTATCATAAATTGCAAAACCAGCTGTTACACTTCCACCTGGTGAATTGATATATAAATAAATATCTTTTTCAGAATCTTGTGCTTGTAAAAACAATAATTGTGATACAATTGAATTCGCAACGTTATCATCAATTGCTGATCCTAACATGATAATACGGTCTTTTAATAAACGTGAATAGATGTCATAGGCACGTTCTCCACGGTTTGTTGTTTCAATTACTGTAGGAATTAAATTCATTCATATTGCCTCCTTATAATAACTAGTAATGTTAGTTTACCTTAAAAGTCAAAAATGGTCAAAAAAGACGCTTTATTATTTTATCTTATTGACGTTTGGTTCTACATTTTGTAAACTAGATTCGCTCACTAAACTAGATTGTACTGTTAAACACGCAATGAGTACAGCGTTTTGATTATATTTTATTTACCCCTCGTAGTGTAATGGATAACACTTAAGATTCCGGTTCTTACAATAGAGGTTCGATTCCTCTCGAGGGGGCTACATATTAAAACACCCGATTGGTTTAATCAATCTCAAACCATTCGGGTGTTTTCTATGTGTTATATAAATCATGATTAAATACTGTATGAAACTATTATAAATCGATTTTTTCTCCGCTTCTGATTTTATCTGCTAATTCATTTAATTTGCGTAATCGATGGTTAACACCAGATTTAGAAATGGCTCCTGTCGATAACATTTCACCTAATTCTTTTAATGAAATCTCTTGATGCTCAACACGTAGCTTAGCTATTTCACGTAAACGGTCTGGTAGATTATCTAATCCAATCTCTTTGTCGATAAGCCGAATGCTTTCAACTTGCTTCATTGCAGCACTTACAGTCTTATTTAAATTCGCCGTTTCACAATTTACCAAACGATTTACTGAATTTCTCATGTCGCGCACGATTCGTACATCTTCAAATTTTAATAAAGCCTGGTAACCACCAATAAGACTTAAGAAATCTGATATTTTTTCTGCTTCCTTCAGATAAGCAATACTTCCCTTTTTACGTTCTAAATGTTTCGCATTTAGCTCATAGTGGTTCATTAATTTTACTAAGCCTTCTGAATGATCTTCATACTGTGAAAATATTTCTAAATGGTATGAAGAGGTCTCGGGATTATTTACCGATCCCCCCGCTAAGAATGCGCCGCGTAAATAACTACGTCTCATTTCATCATCTTGAATAATTTCTTTATCAATATCATAGGTAAAGATCCCATTTTTCAATATTCCAAGAGCATCTAATATTTCTTTTGCCTGCACTTTTGTCCGACAAATATATATATTATTTTTCTTTAATTTCATCTTTTTACGTACTAAGATTTCTACCTCAACATCAAACACACGTTTAATTAATGAATAAATACGACGTGCTGTTGCTGCATTTTCAGTTTGCACATTAATGACGAATTGCTGATTAGAAAGACTAAGCGCACCGTTCATTCGAATCAATGCACTAAGTTCTGCTTTCGCATTTAAATCGTCAACTTCAATTCGTGTTAATTCATTTTTCATTTCAGAAGCAAAACTCATGTTACCTTCACCTTTCTAATCGCGTCATTGTCAACTAATAACAGTCTAATCGTTAGATTTTGATTGATGCCGTGTTGGTTTAAACGGTATTGTACTTGTTAAATCTAGTGCTATATCATATATTAATTTGGCTAACACTTCGTTGTTGTGCCTTACCCGATAATCTTTAGACACTTCGATTAAGTTGGAAGCTGTAATTACCTTTAATCCTTTAGCTGTTAACATGTCATAATGGGCTGCTACAGGTTCAGCATTCTGTTTCTTATAATGTGCTAGCACTGCTTCATCATATAATTGCGTGTTACATATCACATATTTGATAAAATCTTTACCTGCATGCTTATGTATCGCATTAATATGGTCTAACACATCATAACCATTGGTTTCACCTGGTTGCGTCATTACATTTGCTACATATAACTTTGGTGCGTCGGTATCAAATAGTGCTTTCTGGATGCCGTTGACACATAAATTTGATATGACGCTTGTATAGAGTGAACCTGGTCCTAGAACGATTAAATCGGCCTCTTTTATGGCTTGTACTGCTTCATCCATTGGTTTTACATCGCTTGGCTCTAAATAGACCCGTTCAATTTGTTTATTGCGTTTTGGTATGCTGGACTCACCAGAAACAATCTCTCCATCTTTAAAAACAGCATTTAATTTAACGCTCGTATTAGTTGATGGGATAACTTTACCTTTGATGTTTAATATTTTACTCAGTTCTTTTACTGCGTGACCAAAATCATTTTCTATATTTGTCAGTGCTGCCAATAATAAATTGCCTAACGAATGGCCACCAATTTGATTAGCTTCAAAGCGATATTGAAATAAATCTTGTATGATAGGTTCAGCGTCACTTAATGCTGCGATGACATTGCGAATATCTCCTGGTGCCGGAATATCCATTTCATTACGTATTACGCCTGTACTACCACCATCATCTGCCACCGTCACAATTGCAGTAATATCTATTGGATAGTTTCTAAGTCCTCTTGCTAATACGGATAGTCCTGTGCCACCACCGATAAGCACAATTTTTAGCTTTTTCATTTATTCACGCCACTTTCAATATGCGCATCTCTATGATGAACATATACATTATAGTCAAAAATTTCATCGAGCTTTTCTCCGATGCGTCGCGCAAGTGCTACAGAACGATGTTGACCGCCTGTACACCCGATTGCAATCACTAATTGAGATTTACCCTCTTTTTTATAACCTGGAATCATAAATTTTAATAAATCCATTAGTTTATCAAAGAAAATTTCAGTTTCTTTCCATTTCATAACATAATTATATACAGGTTCATCTTCACCAGTCATCGGTCTTAAGTCTTCAACATAGTACGGATTTGGCAAAAAACGTACATCAAATACTAAGTCGGCGTCTTTTTGAATGCCATGTTTAAATCCAAAGCTAGTAACATTGATACTAAATGATTTAAATGTTTCATCTTTAAAATACTTATTAACACGTGTTCTTAATTCTTTCGGTTTCATCGTTGTTGTGTCTACTATATAATTAGCAATTGTGCGTATTCTTGAAAGCAGTTGGCGCTCTTCTTCAATCGCATCAATTAACGATACTTCTCCTTTTACATTCAACGGATGGGCACGTCTTGATTCTTTATAGCGTGAAATAAGCTTTTCTGTACTCGCTTCTAAAAACATAACATCAACAATAACGTCATTGCGACTTTTTATGTTATCAATTTCTTGTACGAGTGAGGTGAATAGTTCTTTCCCACGTAAATCAATAGCTATGGCTACTTTATGCAATGAAGGGTTGCCTTGTTCCATAAGCTCTACAAATTTTGGCAATAATATTGGCGGCAAATTGTCCACACAAAAAAAGCCAATATCCTCCAAGCTTTGAATAACGAGTGATTTACCGGCCCCAGATAGACCAGTTACAACGAGTAATTCACTTTTACTTATTTCCCTTTCTGATTGAGTCATATCAGAATCACCACCATAACTTTTTATTCCAACTTATTTTTATATGCTTTAATCATAACGTATAGCTTAAACAAATGTAAGTATGTAAATAAAAGCCAGTACCATTTTAATCTAAATAGTACTGGCTTTATATCATACTGTGCACATGCTTAAATTTAAGCTTCTTTGTCTTTCAATTCTTCAATATAATCAATGGCACTTTGTGCGGCGATACTACCATCACCTGTTGCCGTAACAATTTGGCGTAAACCTTTATCGCGCACATCTCCAGCAGCATAGATGCCAGGAACCGCTGTACTCATGTCGTCCTTAGTTACAATATAGCCAGTTTCATTAGTAATACCTAAATCAAGGAATGGTGCAGTTAATGGTTTCATACCTATATAGATAAACACACCATCTGCATCTAATGTTTGTTCTGAACCATCTTTAGTTGATACGAGTGTCACTGAACCAACTTTTCCATCTTTATCGTTAATTGATTTCAACGTGTGACTCCAAATAAAGTTGACTTTATCATTTTTAAATGCACGATCTTGCAAGATTTTTTGTGCACGCAGTTCATCTCGTCGATGTACAATCGTTACTTTGTCTGCAAATTTCGTTAAGAAGGTTCCTTCCTCAACTGCTGAATCACCGCCGCCAATAACAAATAGATTTTTATTTTTAAAGAAGGCACCATCACATACAGCACAATAACTTACTCCACGGCCACCTAATTCTTGTTCACCAGGCACGCCTATTTTTTTATATTCTGCACCTGTAGCAATAATAACTGCACGTGCTGTCACTTCTTTATTACCAAGATGAATGACTTTATAATCACCTTGATCTTCAATAGATTTAATATCCCCGTATTGATATTCAGCACCGAATTTCTTTGCATGTTCAAACATTTTAGTAGAAAGATCTGGGCCTGTAATCATTTCAAAGCCTGGAAAGTTTTCAACTTCTTCTGTATTTGCCATTTGGCCACCTGGCATACCACGTTCAATCATAACTGTACTTAAGTTCGCACGTGATGCATAAACCGCTGCTGTCATACCGGCTGGGGGGGCTCCGATAATAACAACACCATAATTTGCACTTATTG
>OBVF01000093.1_pt1 | contig 37681 bp, 38 predicted proteins | sample 1476041 | NCBI WGS metagenome assembly OBVF01 (sample SAMEA2579983, study PRJEB22360) | human gut metagenome
AGTCGACGTATTTAAGGAGGATATTTGTAAATGATAGAAATCGAAAAACCTAGAATTGAGACAATTGAAATTAGTGATGATGCTAAATTCGGTAAGTTCGTTGTTGAACCACTAGAACGTGGCTACGGTACTACACTAGGAAACTCCTTACGTCGTATCCTACTATCTTCATTACCAGGTGCAGCCGTTAAATACATCGAGATTGAAGGCGTATTACACGAGTTTTCAGCAATAGATAATGTAGTGGAAGATGTATCTACAATTATCATGAACATCAAAAAACTAGCATTAAAAATCTATTCTGAAGAGGATAAAACGTTAGAAATTGATGTACGAGATGAAGGCGAAGTAACTGCAAGTGATATCACACATGATAGTGATGTTGAGATTTTAAACCCAGAGCTTAAAATCGCAACCGTGTCTAAAGGTGGACATCTTAAAATTCGTCTTGTTGCTAATAAGGGTAGAGGTTACGCATTAGCAGAACAAAACAACACTAGTGATTTACCAATTGGAGTAATTCCTGTTGATTCACTTTATTCACCTGTAGAACGTGTAAACTATACAGTTGAAAATACACGTGTAGGTCAAAGTAGTGATTTTGATAAATTAACATTGGATGTTTGGACAAATGGTTCAATCACGCCACAAGAATCAGTATCATTAGCTGCTAAAATAATGACTGAGCACTTAAATATCTTTGTAGGTCTTACTGATGAAGCTCAAAATGCTGAAATTATGATCGAAAAAGAAGAAGACCAAAAAGAAAAAGTATTAGAAATGTCTATTGAAGAATTAGACTTATCTGTACGTTCATATAACTGTTTAAAACGCGCAGGAATCAATTCTGTACAAGAGTTAGCTGATAAATCAGAAGCTGATATGATGAAAGTGCGTAATTTAGGTCGTAAATCTCTTGAAGAAGTTAAATACAAATTAGAAGATTTAGGTTTAGGTTTAAGAAAAGAAGATTGATAAAGGAGGTTAACTCATGGGTTACAGAAAATTAGGTCGTACTTCTGACCAACGTAAAGCAATGTTACGTGATTTAGCAACGTCACTTATTGTAAGTGAACGTATCGAAACAACAGAAGCACGTGCAAAAGAAGTTCGTAGTATTGTTGAGAAATTAATCACTTTAGGAAAAAAAGGCGATTTAGCTTCTCGTCGTAATGCAGCTAAAACATTACGTAATGTTGACATCTTAAATGAAGATGAGACAACACAAACTGCACTTCAAAAACTATTTGGTGAAATCGCAGACCGTTATACAGAACGTCAAGGTGGTTACACTCGTATCCTTAAAGTAGGCCCTCGTCGTGGAGACGGTGCTGAATCAGTAATTATTGAATTAGTATAATTGTGAAATGTCACAATATATCACTGAATAAATACACTTAGAACTTATATATAAAGCAAATGAGTGCAACGATAATGTTTGCCACATACAAATATTGTCTAGCTCAGAGTACCCCATCAACTTAATAATCATTTAAAGCGTGAACTCAATAAACATGATGGGGTGCGCGCTTTTTTCATTTAGCTGTAGTTTAATTGACTATGGCTTTTTAATTTGTATCCTATTTGAAGTGGATGTTGTGTAGTAACGTGCATAGAAAATAGACAGTATATTTGATAAAATGTGGACAATATACAGATGATATGATTTCATGTAAAATATGATAGAATACATAAATTTTGATAAGGATGACTGACAATGGCTATGGAAGAAAATATAATTAAATTTAAAGATGTGTCATTTCAATATCAAAGCGATACTGCATTTACTTTAGATCATGTTTCTTTTAATATACCAAAAGGTAAATGGACGACAATTGTCGGTCATAATGGTTCAGGGAAATCAACGCTTGCAAAATTGATGGTAGGTATCGAGCAAGCAAATGAAGGACAAATTTTTTATAATAATCACCTTATCAATGCACAAAATTTACAAGATATTCGTAAACATATTGGTATCGTATTGCAAAACCCAGAAAACCAATTTGTTGGGTCAATTGTCAAATACGATGTTGCTTTTGGCTTAGAAAATCATTCAGTACCTCATGATAATATGCATCGCATAGTTAAACAGGTGCTTTCTGACGTTAATATGTTAGATTATGCAGATAGTGAGCCACAATCATTATCTGGTGGTCAAAAACAACGCGTTGCTATCGCTGGTGTACTAGCATTAGGGCCTTCAGTGATTATTTTAGATGAAGCTGATTCTATGTTAGATCCTAAAGCACGAGAAGATTTATTTGAGTTAGTGAAACGTGTCCAACAAGAAAAAAATATTACAATTATTTCTATTACACATGATTTGACTGAAGCAATGGGTAGTGACTATGTGATTGTGATGAATAAAGGAACGGTTTACCAGGCTGGAATACCTGAGACCATTTTTTCGTCACAACAAGGTTTATTAGATATTGGTTTAGACTTACCATTTGTAATGAAAATTGCACAACAATTAGAAGTTAGTAATCGTTATATTACTTATGAAGGGTTAGTGGACAAACTATGAGTATTACCTTTAATGATGTCACATATATTTATCAAAAGGGGACACCTTATGAAAAAGAAGCAGTGAGTCACATTCATTTGGCTTTAGAACAAGGTGTCTATTATGCACTCATAGGACAAACGGGAAGCGGTAAGTCAACACTTATTCAACATATTAATGGCCTTATCAAACCTACAACAGGAAGCCTTTCTGTTGGTGACATTACGATTCATCATAAAACCAAAGATAAACATATAAGAACTATTCGTAAAACAGTCGGTATGGTTTTCCAAATTCCAGAAACACAATTATTTGAAGATACAGTGGAACGTGAAATTATCTTTGGTCCGAAAAATTTTGGTATGGATATAGAACAAGTTAAAAGTGATGCCTTTGATTTATTAATGCAATTAGGTTTTCCAAGAAACATTATGTCTTTATCCCCCTTCCAAATGTCAGGAGGACAAATGCGTAAGATTGCCATCGTATCTATTTTAGCAATGAATCCCGATGTAATTATTTTAGATGAACCTACTGCAGGATTGGATCCTCAAAGTAGATTTCAAATTATGACACTACTTAAAAAGTTTCAACTTGAAGATAATAAGACTATCATTTTGGTGACGCATGATATGAATGATGTTGCGTGCTATGCAGATCAAACTGTAATTATGAAAGAAGGACAAATCGTTGATGTGTGTACACCGCGTGATTTGTTTGCTAAAGATAAGTATATAACAGAATGGCATATTGCCTTACCCGATATTGTTAAACTACAAAAAGATATTGAGCATAAACATCAAATAAAGTTTCCACATTTGGCACTTACAAATGAGGAATTCGTTCAAATGTATAAGGAGTGGCGGCAAAAATGAAAAATAAATTGATTATTGGTCGCTATCTACCTACACAATCATTGATACACGAATTAGATCCACGAGCTAAATTAATCTTTGTCTTTTTATTTATTATTACGATATTCTTTGCTCACTCGTTTACTACGTTTGCATGGTTGTTACTTATTATTTTAGCTATTATGATATGTGCAAAAATAAAACTTTGGTTTTTATTAAAAGGACTGACACCCATATTTATCTTTCTGATTTTTACTTTTGTGATGCATATACTGTTTACAAAAGGTGGCTTTGTACTGATTCAAATAGGTGCGTTTACTATTGAAAGTGCGGGTGTTTTGGAAGGGATTTTTATTTCTCTAAGATTAATTCTTATTGTAATGATAGCAACAATTATGACCTTATCTACAAGTCCGATTGATTTAACAGATGCCTTTGAAAAATTGATGTATCCGCTGAAATGGATTAAGGTACCCGTACATCAACTCAGTATGATAATGTCTATTGCTTTACGTTTTATTCCAACACTAATGGATGAATTAGATAAAATTATATTAGCACAAAAATCAAGAGGATCTGAAATAAGCTCGGGAGGGATATTTGCACGTATAAAAGCCTTTGTCCCTTTGATGATTCCATTATTTGTTTCTGCATTTCAACGTGCAGAAGACTTGGCTATAGCTATGGAAGTGCGAGGATATGATGCAAATGTTCAACGTACTAGCTATCGTACGTTACAATGGCAGATAAAAGATACAATTGTGATTTTAGCAATGATTCCAATCGCAGGTTTAATGTTTGTATTAAAATTGATAGGAGTGTAATGCGTTGCGTATTTTAGTCAATATATGCTATCAAGGAAGCAATTTTTTAGGATTTCAAATTCAAAATCAAGGTCGTACGGTTCAGCAACAATTTGAAAAGATACTAAAACGAATGCATCGACATGATGTTCGTATACATCCATCAAGTCGTACCGATCGAGGTGTCCATGCGCTTGAACAATTTTTCCATTTTGATACCGAATTAAAGATTGCTGATAGTCAATGGCAATATGCAATGAACAGTGCTTTGCCTGATGATATTTATGTCAAAGAAGTTAAACAGGTAAATTCGGATTTTCATTGTAGATATGATTGTGTTGGCAAACGCTATCGATATAAAGTGTATCAAGCTGAACATAAGAATCCATTTGAAAGTGGATTGAAGACTTATGTACCACAACAATTAAATATTGAACGTATGAATGAAGCTGCTCAAAAATTTATTGGGACACATGATTTTACAGGATTTTGTTCGCAAAAAACAGAAGTAGAAAGTAAAGTTAGAACGTTATATCAAAGTGAAATTGAAATGACGACATATGGTTTTGATTATATTGTTACAGGATCAGGGTTTCTATATAATATGGTCCGCGTAATAATGGCTTTTCTCATTGAAGTAGGAAAGGGGAACCGTTCCCCGGAAGAAGTCACAGCATTATTGGAACAAAAAAATCGAGATAATGTTCCATTTACCGCACCAGCAGAAGGCCTTTATCTTGAAAAAATCTACTTAGCACCTGAAGATCTAATTAATGACTTTGGACAAAACATCAAAATTTATCGTAAAAAATCTTTACAAAACGACTAAATTAGATTGACAAAACACCTATAAAATTATAAGATTATTAACGGTATTGTTTTATATCCACCCCATGATAAGCCCCGGAAACTTATTGTGTTACAAGATATATAAGCAAAGCAGAAGAACAGTTAACAAAATAAATGAAACTAACGCTTTTAAATCGTAACAGTATTTAAGTATCGAAAGCAGATTGTGATTTATCTCATAGGTTCGAATGTGAAGACAGGATTACAATCTAGACACAGCATTTATTTTTAGGAGGACAATTATTATGCGTCAAACATTTATGGCAAATGAATCAAACATTGAGCGCAAATGGTATGTAATTGATGCTGAAGGCCAAACATTAGGTCGTTTATCATCAGAAGTTGCATCTATCTTACGCGGTAAAAATAAACCAACTTACACACCACACGTTGATACTGGTGATTTCGTGATCATCATTAACGCTTCAAAAATCGAATTAACTGGTAACAAAGAACAAGATAAAATTTATTACCGTCACTCAAATCATCCAGGCGGACTAAAAGCTGTTACTGCTGGAGAATTGAAACGTAATAATCCAGAACGCTTACTTGAAAATTCTATCAAAGGTATGTTACCAAGTTCACGTTTAGGCGAAAAACAAGGTAAAAAATTATTTGTATATGGTGGCGCTGAACATCCACACGCTGCACAACAACCAGAAAACTACGAGTTACGTGGTTAATTAGAAGGAGGAAATTACATTGGCACAAGTTGAATATAGAGGTACAGGCCGTCGTAAAAACTCAGTAGCACGTGTACGTTTAGTACCAGGCGAAGGTAACATTAAAGTTAACGATCGTGATGTGCGTGACTACTTACCATTCGAATCATTGATTTTAGACTTAAACCAACCATTTGATGTAACAGAAACTAAAGGTAACTACGATGTTTTAGTTAATGTACATGGTGGTGGCTTCACTGGACAAGCTCAAGCAATTCGTCACGGTATTGCACGTGCGTTATTAGAAGCAGATCCTGAATACAGAGGTTCTTTAAAACGTGCTGGATTATTAACACGTGACCCACGTATGAAAGAACGTAAAAAACCAGGTCTTAAAAAAGCACGTCGTTCTCCACAATTCTCAAAACGTTAATCAATACGATTATATCAATATCTATGGCACTCAAGAATATCATCTTGGGTGCTTTTTTTGTTGTGAAAAATAAAAGTTTATTTCATATTCGTATAACTTTCTAGTCTTTTAAAGACAATGTCACAAACAATCATTTCCACTTTGTCTAAACTAATTATCTATTATGGTATTTTGAAAGTAGCTCATAGAACTCTCATTTGTCTTTTGGTATCGTTACATAATTTTCACACAATTAAGAACGCTTTCACGGACAACGCGTGTTAATCATGCTGTCACCATTTACAAAAATTTGGTAAAACATTTTCGCTTATTGCTAGGATCTGCTCAAATCCTAAACATCTTTGTCGGATTATGCTCTATACAATTGATACTTTTTAACTAGTAGTCTAAACTATTAGTAATTTAAATCATTTGAATACTATATTTATGATTAATGGAATCGAGAAGGGGTTTTAACCATGGAAAAACCAGTTGCACATCTATTTAAATTAGAAGTCAGTAATCACGATATAGAGGTATTTCATCAAGCAGGTGTGAATAACTTATCAACTTCTTATCAAAATGAGGATGGTACACTGGCAATGTACGCTAGTAAAATAACAGAAAATCCTAATCAATTTATTGTTTTTGAGGTATATAAAGATGAATATGCTTATCAACAACATTTAAATTCTTCCCAATATCAAGAGTTTACTAATCAAGTTGGAACGAAGTTGACGCAACAAAAAGCATTTGAGGTAGAGCCAATCTTTTTAAAAGAGAAACTAGCATCATCGAAATGGATTGGTGCAGAACATTTCTGCTTAAAATTTGCACAAATTTTAGTAAAAGAAAATGAAGAATTAAATTTTAGAGAAAGTGTATTAAAAAATATGAAGGCTTCAATCATTGCAGAAGACGATGTACTTGCCATGTATGCACTTCAGGATCGTAATAATTCTCAACGATTCTATTTTTATGAAGTTTACAACGATGAAAAAGCATATAATATCCACTGTAATACGTCTCATTTTAAAACGTATATCAATGAAACAGAAGGAGCGTTAGTTAATAAAGTTTTGGTAGACTTACAAAATGATGTTATGGTCACAAAGGGAAGTTTAACATATCTTCAATAGATTGAAAGGTAAATCGTCAATACCCTGAAAAAACGCGAATTAGTCAAAATATAGCGTTAAATATAACATAAATGGTGCCCCAATAAAGATATACTACGAACAAGGAAAGTTGCAAATCGGGGCACCAACAAATAGAATTTAAACCGAGACTGGGACATCATTATGTTTTAAGTTATGAACTCTATATTGGCAGTAGTTGACTGGATTAAAAATACGCTTATACCAAGCTTTTTCAATCCTAGTCAACCTTGCCGGGACGGGACTAAGAATTCATTATGAATTCTGTCCCGCTCCCTTTTAGCTGATCTTTAGTACGTCTTCTACTACCTTTGTCATATCATCATGGATGACTAAATCAGCACGATGATCATACGGTGTAGCGTCTCTATTAATAATGACTAAGTTATCTCCTGTAAAATTTGATATAAATCCAGCAGCAGGTTGGACTACTAAAGAAGAACCTAATACGATTACTGTATCTGCTTCTTGGATTTTGTTTAATGCACTAAATACAGCAGATTGATCTAACATTTCACCGTATAGCACGATGTCAGGCCGAATGGCTTTACCACAATCTTCACAGTATATTAAATCGTGTTCTATGACATATGATTTAGTATATTTTTTTCCACAATTCAAACAATAAAAACGATTGAGTGTGCCATGTATTTCGTCTATATTTTTACTGCCTGCATCTTCGTGTAAGCCATCTATATTTTGAGTAATCACACCGAGGGATTTACCTTTATTTTCTAACTCTGCAATCCAATAATGAACTGGGTTGGGTGTTTTATCTGCAAAAAGTAATCGCTGATGAACGAAATTAATAAAACCTTTAGGATCGTCTTCAAAATAATTAATACTTAGCAAATACTCTGGAGCGTATCCATCTTTTGAAACATCGTCATATAATCCCCCTGAAGATCGAAAATCAGGTATGCCACTTGCTACTGATACGCCGGCTCCTGTAAAAAAGACAATACGTTGCGATGTATTAATAATTTCCTTCAATTGTTCTATTTGTTGTTTCAATATAAACACCTCTATAAATCATATTGATCATTTATCTTCAATATTTAATTATACTATAGATATACTAAAGTTTAAAAAGTGTTGTTATTATTAATTCCATACATCTGATATACTTAGATTGCTGGAGAGTTCGTTATTATCTTAAAATATGTATTCAAAATTTATAAAATTCACTAATATCAGGATGTGAAAGGATATCTATGAATAAATATGATCGCTTAGATGAAATTACTAAGATAGTTAATAAAAAAGGAACAGTTAGAACAAATGAAATCGTCGAAGATTTAAATGTATCTGATATGACCGTTCGACGAGATCTTGCTGAACTGGAAGAAAAAGGGGTATTGACTAAGATACATGGTGGTGCTCGCAGCAACTCAGTATTCCAGTTTAAAGAAAAATCACATCAAGAAAAGCATGCACAAAATATAGAACAAAAAAAAGAAGTTGCCCAAAAGGCTGTGTCACTAATTGAAGAAAGTGATACGATATTTTTAGGACCAGGAACAACAATAGAGTTATTGGCCAATATTATGGAAAAAGAATATCTAACTGTAATTACAAACTGTTTGCCAGTATTTAAAATTTTATTTGAAAAACGATCGCTTCACTTTAATGTATATTTATTAGGAGGCGAAATGAGAGAGCTCACAGAATCTTTTGTTGGTGAAATGGCAAATACGCTACTTAAGACAAAACGTTTTAGTAAAATGTTTTTTAGTTGTAATGCGATAAAAGGTTCAAACGTTTTAACATCAACTATTGATGAGGCTTATACACAGCAAATTGCACTAAATCATTCTGTAGAAAAGTACTTGCTTATAGATGATTCCAAGATAGATAAAGAGGATTTCACCCAAATGTGTGATTTAACTGAGCTAACAGCAGTAATTATCAATCAAAGTGATGATGAAAAAATAGAAAAACTAAAAAAATACACAGAAGTAATTCATTAACCAACTAATTAACTGAGACAAGGTTGTTCAATTTGACAATCTTGTCTTTATTTTTTGGATACGAAAAGGATGTTTGAAATACAGTCAAAATCGAAATTGTCAAACATAATTCAAACAATAAATGTTGATTTTATGTTTATTTATGTTTATAATTTAAACATAGAGAGTTTGAAAGCGCTTTTGTAAAAATAGATAATACTCGCGAAATTTATTAAAAAAGGAGAATCATTATGACTGTAATTATTGGTTCAGATGTAGACGGTAAACGTTTGAAAGATGTAGTCAAAGCATTTTTAATTGAACAAAATCACGATGTGGTAGATGTAACAGAAGGTAAAGATTTAGATTTTGTTGATGCAACATTGGCTGTTGTAAACGAAGTTCAAAAAAACGACGACAATCTAGGTATCGCTATAGACAAATTCGGAGCAGGTAGTTTTATGGTAGCTACTAAAGTTAAAGGTATGATTGCTGCGGAAGTATCTGATGAACGTTCTGCGTATATGACTAGAGGCCATAACAATGCGCGTATGATTACTATGGGAGCAGAAATCGTTGGTGATACGTTAGCTAAAAATGTTGCTAAAGAATTTGTTAATGGCCATTATGATGGTGGTCGTCATCAAATCCGTGTAGATATGTTAAATAAAATGTGCTAATAGGAGGAATTAATAATGAAAATTGCAATCGGATGTGACCATATCGTTACTGATGTAAAAATGGAACTTTCTAAACATTTAAAAGAAGAAGGTTATGAAGTATTAGATGTAGGAACTTATGATTTTACACGTACACATTATCCTATCTTTGGTAAAAAAGTAGGCGAAGCAGTTACGAGTGGTGAAGCAGACTTAGGCGTTTGTATTTGTGGTACGGGTGTTGGTATTAGCAATGCTGCGAATAAAGTTCCAGGCGTTAGAACTGCTTTAGTAAGAGATATGACATCTGCATTATATTCAAAAGAAGAATTAAATGCCAATGTAGTTAGCTTTGGTGGCGCAATTATTGGTAAATTATTATTGTTTGATATTGTAGATGCTTTTATCAAAGCGGAATATAAACCAACAGAAGAAAATAAAAAACTTATTGCAAAAATTGAACATTTAGAAGCTCATAATGATAACCAATCGGATCCTCATTTCTTCGATGAATTTTTAGAAAAATGGAAACAAGGTGTATATCACGATTAAGGGTGGTTAACAATGATACTAACATTAACTTTAAACCCTTCAGTAGATATTTCATATCACTTAGACCAGTTTAAATTAGACACAGTAAATCGTGTGAGTCAAATTGGTAAAACTGCTGGAGGAAAAGGACTTAACGTTACACGTGTTTTAAGTGAGCTTGGTGATGAGGTCTTAGCTAGTGGTTTGCTTGGTGGTGAATTAGGTACATTTATCGAAAGTCAACTTGATTCCAATCAAATTCAACGTAACTTTTATCACATTCAAGGTCAAACAAGAAATTGTATCGCCATATTACATGAGGGACAACAGACTGAAATTTTAGAACAAGGACCTACAGTAAGCACAGATGAAGCAGCAGAGTTTAAAACATATTTAGAAACACAGTTGTTAAATCGAGCACAAGTCGTTGCGATGTCAGGTAGTTTACCAAAAGGACTTGAAACGAGTTATTATGCTGACATAGTAGCATTGGCAGCGGCACGAGATATTCCTACAATTGTAGATAGTTCCGGTGCATCATTGGAAAGCGTGTTAAATGCTCAAGTTAAACCAACAGTAATTAAACCTAACATTGATGAACTCAATCAATTAATTAACTTAAATATTTCAGAAGATGTTCATGAATTAAAAGTTGCACTAGAACAACCTATTTTTGAAGGAATAGAGTGGATTATCGTGTCATTAGGTAGTAAAGGTGCTTTTGCAAAACATCATCATAAATATTATAGAGTGAATATTCCAACAATAGAGGTAGTAAATCCAGTAGGTTCTGGAGACTCTACAGTAGCAGGTATTGCTTCAGCTTTACTGCACCATGAATCTGATGAAGATTTGCTAAAAAAAGCGAACACACTTGGCATGCTCAATGCACAAGAAAAGCAAACAGGACATATCAATATCGCGCATTACGATCAATTATATCAACAAATTAAAGTTGTAGAGGTGTAAAAAATGACTAAATCAACACAAAAAGTAGCTTCAATTGAAAAACTTAGCAATGAACAAGGTATTATTTCAGCGCTTGCTTTTGACCAACGTGGTGCATTAAAACGTATGATGGCAGAACATCAAACTGAAACGCCATCAGTAGAACAAATTGAACGTTTAAAATCACTTGTATCAGAAGAATTAACGCAATATGCATCATCAATACTTTTAGACCCAGAATACGGTCTTCCAGCTTCTGAAGTGCGCAACAAATCTTGTGGTTTATTGTTAGCTTATGAAAAAACAGGATATGACGTCAATGCAAAAGGACGTTTACCAGATTGCTTGGTTGAATGGTCAGCAAAACGCTTAAAAGAACAAGGTGCAGATGCTGTGAAATTCTTGCTTTATTATGATGTGGATGATGATGAAGCAATTAATGTTCAAAAACAAGCATATATCGAACGTATTGGTTCAGAGTGTGTTGCAGAAGATATTCCATTCTTCTTAGAAGTTTTATCTTATGATGATAAGATTGCTGATAATAAAAGTGCTGAATTCGCTAAAGTAAAACCACATAAAGTTAATGAAGCAATGAAATTATTCTCACAAGAACGTTTTAATGTAGATGTGTTGAAAGTTGAAGTTCCAGTCAACATGAACTATGTTGAGGGATTTGCTCAAGGAGAAGTTGTTTATAGCAAAGAAGAAGCAGCACAATACTTTAAAGAACAAGATGCAGCAACAAACTTACCATATATCTATTTAAGTGCAGGTGTTTCTGCAGAATTATTCCAAGAAACATTAAAATTCGCACATGATGCAGGCGCAAACTTTAATGGCGTTCTATGTGGTCGTGCAACATGGGCTGGTTCAGTTAAAGTTTATATTGAACAAGGTGAAGAAGCGGCTCGTGAATGGTTACGTACAACAGGATTTAAAAATATAGATGATTTAAATAAAGTGTTAGCAACTACTGCAACATCTTGGAAACAGTAATTTGTGAGGTGGAAGATTAATGAATAGAGAAGAAGTTCAATTACTTGGCTTTGAAATCGTAGCTTATGCAGGAGATGCTAGATCAAAATTGTTAGAAGCACTTACTGCAGCACAAAATGGGAAATTTGACCAAGCTGAAAGCTTAGTTGAGGAAGCAAACACGTGTATTGCTAATGCACATAAAGCACAAACAAGCTTACTTGCAAAAGAAGCGCAAGGAGATGATATTGCCTACAGTGTCACAATGATGCATGGTCAAGACCATTTAATGACGACATTATTATTAAAAGATTTAATGAAACATCTAATTGAATTGTACAGAAGAGGGTGAAGACCTTGATGAATAAACTAATTGAGCAAATCGAGAAGGGCAAGCCTTTTTTTGAAAAGATATCACGTAATATTTATTTAAGAGCCATTCGTGATGGATTCATTGCGGCGATACCTGTAATTTTGTTTTCTAGTATTTTTATTTTAATTGCATACGTTCCTAACGTTTTTGGTTTCTTTTGGAGTAAGACTGTTGAAGGTATGCTTATGAAACCTTATAACTACACGATGGGGATTGTAGGTTTCTTAGTAGCCGGCACGACTGCGAAATCGTTGACGGATTCATTTAACCGTAAATTGGAGAAAACGAATCAAATTAACTTTATTTCAACAATGATGGCAGCGATGTGTGGATTCTTATTTTTAGCGGCTGATCCTGCCAAAGATGGTGGATTTTTAAGTGGTTTTATGGGAACAAAAGGGTTATTAACAGCCTTTATTTCTGCCTTTGTGACAGTTATTGTTTATAATTTCTTTATTAAACGTAACATCACAATTAAAATGCCGAAAGAAGTGCCACCAAATATTTCGCAAGTATTTAAAGACATTTTCCCTTTATCTGCAGTTATCTTAATTTTATATGGCTTAGATTTACTCTCAAGAGCAACAATTCATGCCAATGTTGCCAATTCTGTGTTAAAAGTGTTTGAGCCATTGTTCACTGCTGCAGACGGTTGGGTAGGTGTAACAATTATCTTTGGTGCATTTGCATTCTTCTGGTTTGTAGGTATTCACGGTCCTTCTATAGTTGAACCGGCAATTGCAGCGATTACGTATGCAAACCTTGAAGCCAACTTGCATTTATTACAAGCTGGTGAGCATGCAGACAAAGTGATTACACCAGGGACACAAATGTTCGTGGTAACTATGGGTGGTACAGGTGCCACATTAGTTGTACCATTTATGTTTATGTGGTTAACAAAATCAAAACGAAATAAAGCAATTGGTCGAGCATCAGTAGTGCCTACTTTCTTTGGTGTAAATGAACCTATTTTATTTGGTGCGCCATTAGTCTTGAATCCAGTATTCTTTATACCGTTTATATTTGCGCCAATTGTTAACGTATGGATCTTCAAATTTTTTGTTGATGTCATTGGCATGAATAGTTTTAGTATATTTTTACCTTGGACAACACCTGGTCCTTTAGGTATCGTGATGGGTACCGGTTTTGCTTTTTGGTCGTTCGTTTTAGCGATTGTATTAATCGTAGTCGATGTCATTATTTATTATCCGTTTGTGAAAGTATATGATGAGCAAATTTTAGAAGAAGAACTAGGCAATAAAGAAGCAAATACAGAATTACAAGAAAAAGTATCAGCTAACTTTGATACTAAAAAAGCAGACGCAATTTTAGCAACTGCTGGAGCAAGTGAAGCAACAGCAAGTGAGGAAACACATCAAGCTGATGTCGCACAAACGAATAACATTAATGAAGAAACCAATGTGTTAGTGTTATGTGCTGGTGGAGGTACAAGTGGTTTATTAGCTAATGCTTTAAATAAAGCAGCTGAAGAATACAATGTGCCAGTAAAAGCAGCAGCAGGTGGTTACGGTGCACATATGGATATTATGAAAGATTATCAGTTAATTATTTTAGCACCTCAAGTAGCTTCAAACTATGAAGATATTAAACAAGACACTGATAGATTAGGTATTAAACTTGCGAAAACGCAAGGGGTAGAATATATCAATTTAACACGAGATGGGCAAGCAGCTTTAGAATTCGTTCAGAAACAATTTGAAAAATAATTAGGAGATGAATGTATAATGAAGAAATTACCAGAAGATTTTATTTTCGGTGGCGCAACTGCTGCATATCAAGCTGAAGGTGCAACGCAAGCAGACGGTAAAGGTCGTGTTGCCTGGGATACGTATTTAGAAGAAAATTATTGGTATACGGCAGAACCTGCTAGTGACTTTTATCATCGCTATCCTGTAGATTTAGAATTAAGTGAAAAATTCGGAGTGAATGGGATAAGAATTTCAATAGCATGGTCACGTATCTTTCCAGATGGCTATGGCGAAGTAAACCAAAAGGGTGTAGCATTCTATCATAATTTATTTAAAGAATGTCATAAACGTCATGTTGAACCATTTGTGACATTACACCATTTTGATACTCCAGAAACATTGCATAAAGATGGTGATTTCTTAAATCGTAAGACGATTGATTATTTTGTTGACTATGCCAAATTCTGTTTTGAAGAATTTTCAGAAGTTAACTTTTGGACAACGTTCAATGAAATTGGACCTATCGGCGATGGTCAATATTTAGTTGGTAAGTTCCCTCCAGGTATTAAATATGATTTTGCAAAGGTCTTCCAATCACATCACAATATGATGGTAGCTCATGCAAAAGCAGTTAAATTATTCAAAGATAATGGCTATTCTGGAGAGATTGGTGTTGTACATGCATTACCAACAAAATACCCATATGATCCTACTAATCCTGAAGATGTAAAGGCTGCTGAATTAGAAGACATTATTCATAACAAGTTTATTTTAGATGCAACTTATTTAGGTCATTACTCACGTGAAACTAGAGAAGGTGTGCAACACATCCTCTCTGTAAACGGAGGAAAGCTTGATATATCTGATGAAGATTTACGTACATTAGATGCTGCCAAAGATTTAAATGACTTCTTAGGTATCAATTACTATATGAGTGATTGGATGAGAGGTTATGATGGAGAATCTGAAATTACACACAATGCTACAGGTGATAAAGGTGGCTCTAAATATCAACTTAAAGGCGTAGGACAACGTGAGTTTGATGTTGATGTACCAAGAACGGACTGGGATTGGATGATTTATCCTAAAGGTTTATATGATCAAATTATGCGTGTAGTTAAAGAATATCCGAATTACCATAAAATCTATATCACAGAAAATGGCTTAGGTTATAAAGATGAATTTATAGAATCTGAAAAAACTGTGCATGATGATGCGCGTATCGATTATGTTAAACAACACTTAGAAGTAATAGCCGACGCTATCCGTGATGGTGCTAATGTTAAAGGTTATTTCATTTGGTCATTGATGGATGTATTCTCTTGGTCAAATGGTTATGAAAAACGCTATGGTTTATTCTATGTCGATTTCGAAACGCAAGAACGTTATCCTAAAAAAAGTGCTTATTGGTATAAAGAATTAGCTGAATCAAAAGAAATAAAATAACTAATATGATTAAGAACACTCATCCAATTAATTTGTGATGGGTGTTTTTTATTCTGTAAAACATAAAATGCTATTATAGAAAAGGCAATATATTGAAGTAGTAGATATTTTAAAGTCAAAGGTAATTCATCTAGTCATAGACATCAGTATATGAGTTTTTTTCATGGCAATTTTTACTAACTTAGGTATACTGAATACAAAATAATTGGATGTGGTATAATCAATGAAATTTCAAAAAACAGGTTTACTCATAGCAATATTAACGTTGATGTTATTTTTAACTTATGGATGTCAATCATCCTCACAATCAAAACAAAATAGTTCAAGTTATAACCATTCGCATACAGCAACATTATTTTTGCATGGTTATGGTGGCAGTGCAAATTCAGAGAAATATATGGTGCAACAAGCTGTAAATCATGGTGTGACCAATCAAGTCATAACAGCAATTGTAGACAAGAATGGAGATATTACGTTTAAAGGAAAGTTAGCTAAAAATGCAATTAATCCAATTGTGAAAATAGAATTAGAAGATAATAAAAATGGTAATGTTAAGCAAAATGCAAGTCATATCAAAAATGTGTTAACTAAATTAAAAAACGACTTTCATATTAAACAGTACAATTTTGTCGCGCATTCTATGGGAAACTTATCTTTTGCTTATTTTATGAAATTATATGGTCAAGATACCCAATTACCTCAACTTAATAAAGAAGTAAACATTGCGGGAACATTTAATGGTGTTTTAAATCTTAATGAAAAGGTAAACGAAATTAGTGTTGATAAAAATGGAAAGCCGAGTAAAATGACAGAGAATTATCAACAATTACTTGGTCTCAAAAATAACTATAAAGACAAACAGATTGATGTATTAAATATTTACGGTGATATCCAAGATGGTACGCACTCTGATGGTCGCGTTTCTAACAGTTCTTCAAAGTCATTAAAATATTTATTGGCTGACAGTCCCAAATCTTATAAAGAGTCACAATACACTGGTGCTTCGGCGCAACATAGTCAACTTCACGAAAATAACAAAGTTGCCAATGAAATAATCCAATTTTTATGGAAGAAATCATAGAATTACTGGATATACCTAACTTTAAAAGCAATGAAATTGAGCTATTGGCGTTTGACTACTATACTTGAAAGAAAGAGAGAAAGGGTGCTTTGTCATGAAAAATGAACAAATTGTATTAAATCAATATCCTGAAGGAATACCTAATGATCAAACATTCAAATATGAAAATATTGATGTTCAAACGCCTAAAAATGGTGAGCTTCAAATTGAATCATTATATATTTCTGTTGACCCGTATATGCGAGGCAGAATGACACCTTCAGATTCCTATGTACAACCTTTTAAATTAAATCAACCAATTATTGGTCATGTTTTGGCAAGAGTTGTCGTGTCCGAGAGTGATGACTTTACAAAAGGTGATATTGTTATTGGGATGTTACCTTGGAAAAGATTTCATACGCTACCAAGTAATCAAGTGAATAAAGTACCATCAACAGATGTGCCATTAGAATTATATTTAAGTACACTGGGTATGACTGGTCAAACAGCTTATCATGGATTACTGGATATTGGTCAACCTAAAGCTGGAGAAACCGTTGTAGTATCTGCTGCATCTGGTGCTGTCGGAGCAGTTGTTGGTCAAATTGCTAAGATTAAAGGTGCTCGAGTGGTTGGTATAGCAGGAGGTACTAAAAAGGTTAATTATTTAACAGAAACACTTGGTTTTGATGCAGGTATTGATTATAAAAAAGACGATTTTGCTGAGGCATTAGCATCAGCGCTTCCAGATGGTGTTGACGTTTATTTTGAAAATGTAGGTGGTGCGATTAGTGATGAAGTATTTAAACATTTAAACCGTTTTGCTCGTATTCCGGTTTGTGGGGCTATATCATCTTATAATCATCCAGAAAGGGATATTGGTCCACGTATTCAAGGAACATTAATAAAAAAACAAGCTATGATGAGAGGCTTTTTAGTTGCAGAATTTTCGGATACATTTAAAGAAGCAAGTGAACAATTAGCACAATGGGTTAAAGAAGGTAAAATTAAAACTGAAGTTTCCATTGCGCATGGTTTCCATGAAATACCTACAGCATTTAAAAACTTATTTACCGGAGATAACTTTGGTAAACAAATCGTAAAAGTTTCTGAGTAACTTAGAAAAACTTTGAGGTGAATGAAATGAAGGCAATTATAGCAAATAGACCCTTTGAATTAAGTGAAGGTAATTTTTTCTATGAAACAGACATTAATATGCCGGTATTAAATGCACACGATGTCTTAGTAAAAGTAGAAGCAATAAGTGTTAATCCAGTAGATGGGAAAACACGTATCAGACCTATTAATGGTCAACAGCGTATTTTAGGATATGATGCCGTAGGTAAAGTTGAAGCTGTAGGACAGTCGGTTTCAATGTTTGATATTGGAGATGTCGTATTCTATGCAGGCACATCATCAAGACCCGGTGCAAATGCTGAATATCATGCTGTAGATGAGCGTCTAATAGCTAAAGCACCAAAAAATATTTCTGCCCAAGCGAGTGCAAGCTTGCCATTAACGGCAATTACAGCATCAGAAGTACTTTTTGATGTATTTAACATTGCTACTGATCCTGAGCTTAATCAACATAAGACAATATTAATTATTAACGGTGCAGGTGGTGTCGGTAGTATTGCAACACAAATTGCTAAAGCATATGGTTTAAAAGTTATAACTACGGCATCTCGACCAGAATCTATTCAATGGTCATTAAAGATGGGTGCGGATATCGTATTAAATCATCATGATGATTTAGTGCAACAATTGCACAGTGAACATGGTGAATTTGTAGATTTTATTTTTTGTACATACGATACTGATATGTATTACAATACGATGATTGAACTTGTAAAACCGCTTGGAAAGATAGCAACCATTGTGGCATTTAAAGAAAAGCAAGATTTAAATGCATTAAAGCCCAAAAGTCTTACGTTAACACATGAATTTATGTTTGCGAGACCAGTATTTAATACAGATGATATGATTAAGCATCAAGAGTATCTGACAGATGTTGCAAAGAAAATAGAAGCGGGTATCTATCAACCTACAACAACAAAAGTTATTGAGGGCTTATCAGCTGAGCATTTATATGATGCGCATCAAATTATTGAAAGCAATCAAATGATAGGAAAACTTGTGATTAAGCTATAAGAGGCTTTGAATATATTAATCCATTGAAATGACAAAAGAGGGACGAGGACAGCATGCATTATGAATTTGTAGTCCCGCCTCGGCTAGATTGACTAGGATTGAAAAAAGCTTGGTATCAGCGTATTTTCCATCCTAGTCAACTACAATATTTAGTTCATAGCTTAAAAAATAAATTTGTTTTGGGCTGTTTGGAACCATGAAGTGTTAGACGCAAATTCTAATGCTTCATGGTATTTTTTTGAACAAAAAAAGGAATGTTTTTTAATAACCATTATCAAGCATTTAATCTCTAAATATAAATGATTTGTGTGTTCTAAAACGGCAGACAATATAAGCCTAATCAAAATATTTATCATATTGTCATTAATATTTAGTAATAAAAGGTTTTCAAATCAAAAAATTGGGAATAATCATAAGGTGGAAATAAATTACTCTTAATAATAAATTTAGAAAAATGTTTTTATAGAATGTATTAATGTTTTTTAAATTTAATTAAGGGTAAACCATAATAAATAATTCATACAACAATAGCTAAGGAGGTGCTTTGAGGTGAAAAGATTGAAAAATTTCATCCTCGGCCTATTAATAGTGGTTATTGTTGGCTTCCTCTTGTTTATGTATATACAAGATAGTCGTATTTCAGAATATCAAGACTATTTCTTACAATTCAATTGGTTCCAACCACTATTAATTGGATTAGCTGCGTTTTTAATATTGATTGGTTTAATTTTAGTATTTAGCATTTTTAAACCAACCTATAGAAAACCTGGCTTATATAAAGATTTTGATGATGGTCATGTATACATCTCAAGAAAAGCAATTGAACGCACAGCTTATGACACTCTAAAAAATTATGACCAAGTTAGACAACCTAATGTGATTACAAAGCTATATAACAAAAAAGACAAATCTTATATCGATGTTAAAACGGATTTCTTAGTACCGAATGATGTTCAGGCAACTTCTTTAGTTGAAGGTATTCGTTCAGACATTAAGCAAAACATTGAATATTTTGCCGAAATTCCAGTAAGAAAATTAGAAGTAAATGTGAGAGACCAAAAAACATCTGGTCCTCGCGTATTGTAAGGGAGGGATAATATGGCTGACAATAATAATCATAATGGACAAGATTCTAGCCAACACATTATTAATATGATTAAAGCATATAAATGGCGTATCATTGGATTCTTTGCCTTTTTACTCATAGCAATTTTATTCCTAACTTTAGGATTCTGGAAGACAATTTTAATCATTGTCTTATGTTTAATAGGTATTGGCATTGGGTATATTAAAGACCGTACTCAAGATTTTATGAATTTTTTAAATAGATGGAGTTAACAAAATAAACGAAGTGAAAAAATTCATCAATTATTAAATCAAATAAAATTAAAAGGAGAATGACTATGACTGTAGATAATAACAAAGCTAAACAAGCATATGATAATCAAACGGGTGTTAACGAAAAAGAAAGACAAGAGCAACAAAAACAAGCACAACAAAATCAAGAACCACAATTTGAAAATAAATTAACATTTTCCGATGAAGTTGTTGAAAAAATTGCCGGAATTGCAGCTCGTGAAGTCAAAGGTATTCTAGATATGAAAGGTGGCATTGCTGATAGTTTCTCTAATGCGTTCTCAAGTGGAAACAATGTTACTACTGGCGTATCAGTTGAAGTTGGAGAAAAACAAGCAGCTGTAGATTTAAAAGTTATTCTAGAATATGGTGAATCTGCACCTAAAATTTTCCGTAAAGTCACTGATTTAGTTAAAGAACAAGTAAAATATATTACTGGTTTAGACGTTGTTGAAGTGAATATGCAAGTTGATGACGTTATGACTAAAAAAGAATGGCAACAAAAAAATGAAAAAAACAATGATAACAATAATAAAGAGAGACAAGGCTTACAATAAGTTATCATTAAATAAATAATATTACGCGCTTCGATAGATAAAATCGAAGCGCGTTTTTGTGTACAAAAAATTTGGTGTGATTACTTCAATACTTGATATGAAAAAATTTTACAAATAAGCATTTTATTTGTATAATCCATGTTAGTGATAATGATAATTATTATCAATTGAACAATTGATATACATAGATAAAACTATAATGAAGTAAATGGATGGAGGCAGGGCATGATAAAACATCACATTAAGGTGCGTGCTGATAAAAATATCCAATTTCGACTTATGAATACTTTAATCAAAGAACGTCTTTTTGCACAAGGTACTAAGATTACAGAAAGCCCTCAGCAACTAGAAATTCAATATCATTGTCATGTACTTTATATGACTGTCATTAGAAAAAGTTCATTTCAACGGTTTGAGTTCACTCAAGATATTATTTATCAATGTGGTAATCATAAGAATTCAATCATGTCAGTTGAACAACTTATTGATATATTAAGAGATTCTTTTAGTATAAAAATATCTACAAAACTTTCTAAAGAACTTATCCATAGCAGAGATTGTTTAATTGAAAGTTATAAACATTTTGAACATCGACACGATGTAATTACTCAAAGTATGACATTTGCTAGATTACCAGAGGCATTAAATTTTTTTACTTGGTTACAGCATTTAGCTGATAATGGTGTCACGCAAGATTTGATGTATTCTGAAAGTTTAGTGACTGAAGGGCTAGCGCTTCATCCGCTTGAGAAAATGAAATTACCTATGTCCATAGAGGCAGTAAAAAAATATACGGCAGAATTTGAAAAAACAATTCATTTACCGATAATGCTCGTGCATCAAGATAAAATCAAGACAGCTACAATAAATAACGATAGTCAGTTTATTCTAAATCAAGTTATTCCTCAATATCGAAGTAAACTTAAGCGCTATATTGAACCGTTGGGTCTTAAATTGGATCGCTATCGAGTTATGATTGTCCATCCATGGCAATATAAGCATGTCATTGCAAAATTTTTTGAATCATGGGTTAGTGAAAACTGGTTGTTGCCAACGCCTTTAACAATTGAAGCTAAAGCTACTGAATCATTTAAGACATTAGATTTAATACATCAACCTTATCAAGTTGAAGTATCAGTTGATGTTCGAGATATTCATTCAATTCGTAGAGATTGTTTTATAACTATGGAAGATGCACCAAAAATAACTCAAATTTTGCAACATATCTTTAAGGATGATTCTGACTTAGAAGTTACATGTAAGCCTTTTGTATCACATGTAAAGGCAGATATTGAACATTCAAGCCAATTAGTTTGTAGTGTCAATCAGAAGCCAGCTATCTTTGAACCAGGATCTACTATTGTTTCTTCAAGTTTAGTTAATACTAATCCGGTTGATCAACATACAGTTATTGATAGCTATTTAGAATGGCTTGGTAACGGCGTCACACAAGAAAGTGTGATACATTTTATTTCTTCATATAGTGATACTTTATTGACGCCATTAATTAATGTTATCCAAGATTATGGGGTAGCATTAGATGCTAGCATGCAAAATATCATTGTACATTTAGGCAATGATTATCAAATGAAATTTATTTTTAGAGATATAAATGGAATAAGTATTCATATGCCATCACTATGTCAACAATTCTCAGATTTAAGACTGACGCATCATGATATATACAGTGCTTCAATCGAAGAAGTTGTCGCTAACTTACAACGAACGGTTATACAGTATCATCTTGCAGAATTAGTTCATCATTTTACACAATATGAAGGTATTACAGAGCATGGTTTATACGGCATTGTTCAGCAAGTGATTTATACGGCAATAGATGACACTAGACCACATGCAGATATTTTAAAAAAGGTGTTTTTTGGAGCGAAAGTTAAAGATCATTCCTCATTTCAACAATACCTATATCCTGAACTTGCACGTGAAAAATGTATAGAATTTGATAATCCATTAGAAAGTGAGGTGTAGCTCATGCCTAAATTGAATATTAATTTAGCTAAAATTAAATATAATGCTCAAGTATTGCAGTCTTTTTTAGCTTCAAAAGATATTAACTTTACACCAGTTGTCACAGCGATTGCAGGTGATCGTGAAATTTTGAAGGTTTTGAAGCAAGTAGGATTAACTGAAATAGCAGATTCGAGGTTAGCTAATATTCAGCGATTTGGTGATCCAGATGTAAATTTTATCCTGTTGAAATCCCATGCAGAAGACTGTGATAAAGAGATTATTCAGCATGTTAAGATAAGTGTTCAAACAGAACTAACGTCAATATATCGTTTAAATGAGGTTGCACAGACCTTAGGGACTACGCATCAAATTGTGTTGATGGTGGACTGGAAAGATGGACGTGAAGGTGTTTTAACCTATGATGTGTTGCAATATTTACATGAAATTATGTCTTTAAAACATATCAAAGTTATTGGGTTGGCATTTAATTTTATGAGTTTTAAATCTGAGGCACCTAGTGATGATGATATTTTTACGATGAATCAATTTATTTGTGCGGTAGAGAAAGAACTTGGATATCGTTTAAAACTTATCTCTGGGGGCAATTCCAGTATGTTGCCACAATTAATGTATAATGACTTAGGAAAAATTAATGACCTACGCATTGGTGATACATTATTTAGAGGTGAAAATACTACGTCAGGTCAGCCTATGCCTAATTTATATCAACATGCGATTACGTTAGAAGCGCAAATTATCGAAATTAAGCCAAGAGTAAATATGGAGACAAAGCAGTCATATTTACAAGCTATCGTCAATATTGGTTATATAGATACAGTGACTAACAACATTCAACCGATGGATAAAGAATTGAAAATTATAGGTGCATCAAGCGACTATTTAATGATTGACTTAAATAATCAAGATGGCTATCAATTAGGCGATACCATAACCTTTACTTTAGGTCATGAAGCACTAACCCAGTCAATGTATATGCGCCATTTAGAAAAGAATTATGTAAATGATGACCTTATAAATGCGTTAATTGCAAATTTTGATAAAAATACGATGCGACAATGTCATCAACACCATCAACATCTAAAAAATTAAGAAGCAGAGCAATAAAGGATATGATTGGTATAAATTGTGATAATTAGTTTGATTGTCATATCTTTAAGAACATAAACAGTAACAGAATCTATTATATTAAGACTTATATCTGTAAATAATGTAACGTAATAATGTTGAAGTTTCCATTGTTAGTTGTTGACTGGATTGAAAATAAGCTTATACCAAATTTTTTCAATCCTAGTCAACCTTGTCGGGGCGGGACTACGAATTCATTATGAATTCTGTCCCGCTCAGTATTTTTCTAGGAATTCTGTCCCAGACTGTTTTACCAGAATCTATGCTTGACTTATCCTTGTTTCAGTCTTTAATCAATAGGAAATATTTTAGATAAAATAAATAACATTTGTATTTACACAACATATTTTCTCTATATAAATTTTAATAAAATTAGGTTGACATTGATAATCGTTATCAATAAACTATATAATATAAATACTATAATTAAGGAGTGACATGGAATGAAGGCTTGGAAATACATAAGTATCATTGGGCTACTGTTTTTATTAGTAACTGCTGCTGCTTGTGGCAATGTCAGTGATAATGGATCAAGTAGTTCTAATAAAAAATCGTCTTCAAAAGATACGATTGAAGTTAAAACAGAACAAGGGAATGTCAAGGTTCCTAAAGATGCAAAACGTGTAGTAGTCCTAGAATACTCATTCATTGACGCACTTGCTGCTTTAGATGTTAAACCGGTGGGTGTGGCAGATGATAACAAACCAAATCGCATAATCAAACCATTACGTGATAAAATCAAAGGCTATACATCAGTAGGGACACGTAAACAGCCTAATTTAGAAGAAATTAGTAAAACAAAACCCGATGTAATTATTGCTGATAGTCAGCGTCATAAAGGTATTTATAAAGAATTAAATAAAATTGCACCAACAGTGATGTTGAAAAGCTTTGATGGGGACTATAAAGAAAACATAAACGCTTATAAAACGATTGCCAAAGCATTGAATAAAGAAAAACAAGGTCAAAAACGCTTAGACAAACATAATAAATTAATGGCAGAATATAAAAAGCAAATCAAATTTGACAAAAATGAAAAAGTATTACCTGCTGTTGCATCTAAATCAGGTTTACTAGCACACCCTAGTAGCTCATATGTTGGACAACTTTTAGGTGAGTTAGGTTTCAAAGAAGCACTAAATGATGATGTAACGAAAGGTTTAAGTAAATATTTACAAGGACCATATTTGAAATTAAATTCAGAAACACTTGCAGATGTTAATCCACAAAGAATGTTTATCATGACAGATAAAGGAAGTCCAGAAGAACCATCATATAAAGAATTCCAAAAAGATCCAGTCTGGAAAAAATTAGATGCAGTTAAACATAATCGTGTTGATGTTGTAGATAGAGACTTATGGGCACGTGCACGTGGTTTAATTTCTTCAGAACAAATGGCGAAAGAAATTGTAGATTTATCAACGAAAGAGCAAAAGTAAGGTGGTAAGGAAAGACTATGACAAAACTATCTAGTCAATCCGCTATCGAAAAACAAAACAAGAAACGCACTATGCTCACCTATGTGGTGAGCTTGTGCTTTCTTTTTATTTGTATCTACTTTAATTTAGCGGTAGGATCATCCAAAATACATTTTCACGATGTGATAGATTATTTTTTTACGACACATGAATCAAGAGCTACATTTTTAATTCATAATGTAAGAATGCCTCGAATGATTGGGGGCTTAATTATAGGTGGTGCATTGGCACTCGCAGGTTTGCTAATGCAGGCAATGACTAGAAATCCGCTAGCTTCACCTCAAATTTTCGGCGTGAACGCAGGCGCTTCATTTGTTGTTGTATTAGTAACAGTATTAGTGCCTTCATTAGGAAATTTTGCGACACCATTAGCATTCTTAGGCGCATTTTTAGGTGGTTTAACGGTATATGTTTTATCCGGATCGACACGTCAAATCACACCCGTTAAACTAGCGCTTGCTGGAATGGCAATTCATCTCTTTTTTAGCAGCTTAACGCAAGGTATCATTTTATTAAATGAAGATTCAAACGATACAGTAATGTTTTGGCTTGTAGGTTCATTAAATGGTTTAAAATGGACGCAATTATTGGCAGTTGTTCCATGGATTATTGTTGCGGTGGTTGTTACATTGATGATTAGTAGACAGCTTAGTATTATGGAGCTAGGAGATGACATCGCCAAAGGATTGGGTCAAAAAACACAGTTAGTTCGCATTATAGCTGGTTTATTAATCGTTGTACTTGCAGGTACGTCTGTGTCTATTGTTGGGCCAATCGGATTTATCGGATTAATTGTACCTCATATTGTTAAACACTATGTAGGACAAAATTATTCAGTATTAATTCCTTTAACGTTTATCATTGGTGCCGATTTATTACTGCTTTCCGATGTACTAAGTAGACTTATTACATTTCCATTTGAGTCTCCAGTAGGTATTGTGACGTCGTTTGTCGGCGCTATATACTTCCTATTATTTACGTTAAAAGGGGTGAAAAGAATTGACTAAAAAAGTACTAATTCGACGTTATACTATTGTGCTGATTGTGCTATTGATTGCATTTGTCAGTAGCTTATGTGTCGGTTCTACTATGTTTTCACCCATTTATGCGTTAAAACATATGTTCACTTTTGATGACTTTATTTTAAATGAATATCGTATTCCAAGAACATTATTAGGTTTACTCGTTGGCTGCAGTCTAGCGATTTCAGGTGCGATAATTCAAGGTGTAGTTAGAAATCCGTTAGCATCTCCAGATGTTATCGGTATCTCTAAAGGTGCAAGTTTAGCTGCGGTTATACTTATAATGGTTTTTCCATCAGCACCCTTGTTTTTATTACCAGTGGGTTCATTTATCGGTGCGCTATGTATTAGTTTGATTTTGTCTATTCTCATATCTAGATTTAATGTAAAAGGGTCTAGTTTAGCACTTATTGGATTAGCAATTGGTGCGATTTGTACAGCAATTGTACAGTTTCTACTAATACGAAATCCTATGGATGCAAATAATGCTTTATTATGGCTAACTGGTAGCTTATATGGGCATACGATTGAAAATGTATTGGCGATTTTTCCATGGTTTATCATTGCAATTCCACTGATTTTAATTTTAAGTTATCAACTTGATATTTTAAATTTGGGAGATCAGTTGGCAATCGCATTAGGTGCCAAAGTAAAAGGTTTAAAAATGACATTACTGATATTATCTGTAGTTCTTGCAGGTGCATCGATTTCAGTAGTGGGTGGTATTAGTTTTCTAGGATTAATTGCACCGCATATTGCGCGTTCAATTGTCGGACAACGCTATTTGCATATTGTTTTGATGTCTGGTCTTATAGGTGCAGCACTTATTTTATTCAGTGATGCTTTAGCCAGAGGCATACATCCACCTTTAGATATCCCAGTAGGTGTCATAATAGCAATTATTGGCGTGCCATATTTCCTATTTTTATTGAAAAAATTATAATCACTTAAGAGATTGAAATAGTATTTAGCAATTTGTAATATCTAATGTTTAACATTTATGGATGTAACAATTTGTGACATATTATTTCAATCTTTTTTTAGGTATTGAAGATTTAGGTAAAATAAGATATAGTTTATTAATACGAAAAATTTCATAAAAATGCATTTACAAAAATTATTAATTGCTTTATGGGGATTGTTTAGACTCTAAATGCAAAATGAATGTATATAGTAGACACAATATATAAATAGAAAAGGTGTTTAAATGGAAGGTTATTCGAAGAAAGAAATTATTAGAGGTCGCGCAAAGTTTATTGTGATGTCCATCATAGGTATCATTTTATTTTTAATTCCAGTACCAGTTGTACAAGATGGTCAAAAAACCACAACGTTACCGGTTGCTTATTTAGCAGGCGCACTTAAATCTCTATTAGGAGAGGCCATGCCGCTAATCATCTTGTTTATTGTTACGCTTTCTGGGATATTATCTATTTTATGTTCTACATTCTATAAGAATAAATTGAATCCAGAAGGGTTAATGTACAGTGCTTTTAATGTTAAATGGGGCTGGCTTATATTAAGAGTATTAGCAGTATGTTTTGTCTGGATGACTTATTTTAAATTTGGCTCTCATGTGATTTATTCAAATGAAACAGGTGGATTAATATTTTCCGATTTATTACCTACATTGGTTGCAGTTTTTTTCTTTGCAGCATTATTTTTACCATTTTTAATGGACTATGGCTTGTTAGAATTTTTAGGGCCTGTGTTTAGACCGGTCATGAGACCATTGTTTACTTTACCTGGTCGTTCAACAGTAGATAACTTGGCCTCATTTATTGGAGATGGTACTGTGGGAGTGCTCATTACCAGTAAACAATATGAAAAAGGTATTTACTCAAAAAGAGAGGCAACTGTAATTTCAACAACGTTTAGTGTTGTTTCTATTACATTTGCAATTGTTATAGCTGGAACGGTTGGCATGGAATCTAGGTTCTTATTATTTTATTCATCTGTCATACTTTCATGTTTAATTGCAGCTGTTATTATGCCAAGAATTTGGCCGTTAAACACAATTCCAGATGAATATGCTAAAGATACGAACGGTTCAATTCATGATGAAGATTTGCCAGAGGGTAAAAGTGCTTTAGGCTATGGCTTAGAAGAAGCCACGAAAGTAGGTTTAAACGCGCCTGGTTTTATTAATTTTTTCAAATCTGGCTTTAAAACGGTTATTGATATGTGGTTTGTTGTACTTCCGGTAGTTATGGCAATCGGAACAATAGCGACTATAATTGCTAATTACACACCAGTATTTGAATTTATTGGAAAACCATTTATTCCATTATTAAATATTTTACAAATTCCGGAAGCTGCTGCAGCATCACAAACCTTGATAATTGGTTTCGCGGATATGTTTTTACCTTCAATATTAATTCAAGGTGCTCATAGTGAAATAACTCGATTTGTCGTAGGTGCTTTAAGTATTTCTCAACTTATCTATTTATCTGAGGTTGGCGGTGTTATTTTAGGTTCTAAAATACCAGTAAGTGTAGGGAAGTTATTTATGATTTTCTTAATAAGAACATTGATTACGTTACCAATTATTTCTTTAATGGCACATTTATTTTTGTAATAAAATGAGTTATAAAAATTGTAAAAGCATACGTAAAAAAGCTGATAAGGCTTTAACTACGTATGCTTTTTTTATGAATGGATGTTATTTATTAAATTAACGTAAAATGAGGGGAGCGGAACAGAATTCATTATGAATTCGTAGCCCCGCCCCGTCAACTGCTGCCATATAGTTCATAGTCTAAAACATAATGATGTCTCAGACTGCTCTAAATGCTTCTATGCTAATTTATAAAATATTATTTTGTAAGTTCGTTATAAACTTTTTGATCGTTATGTGTATAAATAATATATTCGTGATCGTTAGTATCTATAATAACGCGATTTGTTTTACCGAATGTAGATCCAATGCGAGAAATATTTTTCTCATCTAATTCAGGAACAGCATGTATATCTTGGTCTTGTGAAATGTTTTTAATATCTTGTGTTGGAATTTTAATATCTGCAACACGCCATTGAATTCTAACTTCATTATTATCTTTTTTTACTGTCATTGCCATTATAGAACACTTCCTTTTAACAATTTGTAATTTAATAATAATGCAAATTGCAATCGTTTTCAAGTATTTATGTGATACTTTTTTAAATTTGTGACATACTAATTATTTGAGCGAAAGTATGTTCGCTTTTAGGGTCAAATTATGCTATTATATTTGAAAGAAAAGGGAGTGTGAACTATGACGGGAAAGACACATGCATCGTGTGGTCTTTTAGTAGGAGCATGGACAACACAGTATTATCAAACAGATATATTTACTACTGTTACTGTCATTTGTTTAGCTACAATGGCAAGTTTATTGCCAGATATATGCCATATGAGAAGTAAAATTGGAAGAAGATTAAAATTAATAAGTTTTATAATAAGATTACTTTTTGGTCATCGCACTTTCACACACTCGCTTATATTCGTTTTTTTAATTGCATCTGCGCTTGTCTTAATTCATAGTCCATTGTATTATTTAGTTTCAATTATCGGGGGATTGCTATCTCATGTTATACTAGATATGTTAACACCTAGAGGAGTTCAATTATTTTATCCACTTCCTCAGAATATTCACTTTCCAATTACCGTGAAAACAGGGGGATGGATGGATTTATCACTGGCTACTGCGTTAACAGTCGGTGCAGCATATACTTTATTTCAACCCGCATTTGAGGATTTTTTCTTTTATATAGGAAAATACTTTGCATGAGCTAGGGACATCATTATGTTTTAAGTTATGAACTAAATCTTGGTAGTAGTTGACTAAGATTGAAAATACGCTAATACTAAGCTTTTTTTAATGCAAGTCATCCTTGCCAGAGCAGCACTACAAATTCATAATGGATTCTGTTCCGCTTCCAAAGCGTTTTATATTATGATGTGATTTGAAATGAATATAAATTATTATTGACAATGTTGTAATCAATAGCAGCATTTGATATGTAATTTACATAAGGAGCGTATTAGCATTTTGGATAAAAATAAACTTGAAAAATATAATCAAGCACATTTATGTGAATATGAAAAATTAATGAGTAATAATGAAAAAGAGCAATTAGAGGAGAAGGTTGATTCATTAGATTTGGCTGAAATACAAGCATTATATCAAGATCTATATGTTAATCGACGACAAATAGATGATATTAATGATATTTCAGAGATTAATTATGTAAATCAAGCAGCTATGAATGATAAAGATAAACATGCATATGAGCAAAAAGGTATAGAAGCAATAAGAAATGGTGAGTTTGCGGTATTATTAATGGCTGGGGGACAAGGCACAAGGTTAGGTTATCAAGGTCCTAAAGGTTCTTTTGAAATTAAAGGAATAAGTCTATTTGAATTGCAAGCACGTCAATTATTGAAATTACAACATCAAACTGGACATTTAATTCACTGGTATATCATGACAAGTGATATTAATCATGAGGCTACAGTTACATATTTTGAAGATCATCAATTCTTTGGTTTTAATGCTGAAAATGTCCATTTCTTCAAACAAGACAACATGGTAGCGTTGAGTGAGCAAGGTCAGCTGGTTCTTAATAAACAAGGCTATATTATGGAAACACCAAATGGTAATGGTGGGGTGTTTAAATCACTGAAAAAAGCCGGGTATTTAGATCAGATGATGGATAATGGCGTTAAATATATTTTCTTAAATAATATAGATAATGTATTAGTGAAAGTACTTGATCCGCTATTTGCTGGTTTCACTGTTGTGCACGATTTAGACATAACAACTAAATCTATTCAGCCTAAGCAAGGCGAAAGTGTTGGACGTTTAGTTAATAAAGATTGTAAAGATACCGTGCTAGAATATTCAGAGTTAGATGAGCAATTGGCAAATAAGCTTAATAATGCCAATATTGGTATACATGCATTTAAACTTGCTTTTATTAATCAAGCTGTTAACTATGATTTACCTTATCATTTAGCTATTAAAAATTTAAAACAGTTAGATGAAGATTTTGGTATAGTTGAAAAGCCAACGCTTAAATTCGAATTATTTTATTTTGATATATTCCGTTATGCAACAAGCTTTATCACGTTACAAGTTGAACGCGATGAAGAGTTTTCACCGTTGAAGAATAAAGAAGGTAAAGATAGTGTAGCTACAGCGACAGCTGATTTAGAACGAATGAATATTATTTCATAGGACGGTGATATAGAGATGCCTCACATATCAATTAAGAAGTCAAAGGATTCAGTAGTAGAAAGTTTTAAAGACATCATCCCACTAACATTTGGAGAAGAAATAGGTAATGCTGTTTCGCACGGAGTTGCAGCATTTCTGACGTTGCTTATCTTACCTTATGCAGCAGTGCATAGTTATAATGATGGTGGTGCACTACAGTCTTTAAGTGTTTCAATTTTTGTTATTAGCATTTTCTTAATGTTTATATCATCAACCATTTATCACACAATGAAAAATAATAGTATTCATAAATATGTGTTGAGGATTATCGACCACAGTATGATTTATGTTGCAATATCAGGGACGTATACGCCAGTTCTTTTACATGTTGTAGGAGGATGGATTGGCTGGGCCGTATTTACTTTATTATGGGGAACAACCATCTGGGGTATTCTATACAAATCAATTGCGACCCGTGTTAATCCTAAATTAAGCTTAATCGTATATCTTGTAATGGGATGGGTAGGCGTCATTTTTCTTCCTATCATTTTAATGAGAACATCGCTTTGGTTTATTTTATTTATATTTCTAGGTGGAGTTGCGTATTCTATTGGCGCCTGGTTTTATGCTCAAAAGAATAGAAATTATTTTCATATGATATGGCATCTATTTATTGTACTTGCGTCACTTTTCCATTTGATTGCTATCCTCTATTTTATGTAATAAATAATATAAATTAACAGATTGGTGGTCTTAGCATATAGGCCATCAGTCTTATTTTTTATATTTTTAAGAAGATAATTAAGCAGTGATATATACTTTAATTACAAACATTGATAATATATATAGGCAATATTTTGAAAGAAAGGGAGGTATCTAATATGAGATTAAAATCAATTGGTGTGGTTGTTGCCCTGATTTTAACAATGTTTATGGCTGCAATTGAAACTTCGATTATTTCTTTAGCCATGCCTACTATAAGAGAAGACCTCCATGCAGGAAACAATATATCATTAGTTTTTACAATATATTTTGTTGCTCTTGTAATAGCCAATCCTATTGTTGGAGAATTGCTGACTAGATACAAAATTATATACATAGCTGCAACAGGTTTATTTTTATTTGGTCTTGGAAGTTTAATGTCTGGCCTTAGTCCAACATTTGCATTTTTAATTACGTCAAGAGCTATTCAAGGACTTGGTGCAGGGGTAATGATGTCGTTAACTCAAATTGTGCCAAAATTAGCATTTGAAATTCCTCTAAGATATAAAATTATGGGTATAGTTGGTAGTGTTTGGGGTGTCTCTAGTATTATTGGCCCTGTACTTGGGGGAGGCATCTTAGAATTTGCAACATGGCATTGGCTATTTTTTATTAATATACCTATTGCTATCATTGCTATTATACTTGTCTTTATAACTTACCACTTTCCTAATGAACAGGAAGTTAAAGCGTCTAACTTTGATGTTAAAGGCATTACATTATTTTATATATTTATTTTGTTATTAATGATAGGACTACTTTATCAACATATGATAGTAATAAATATTATAAGTATTCTATTAGCTGTCGTTGTATTGTTCGGTTTGTTTAAATTTGAAGCGCAAATAAAGCAACCTTTTTTACCTATTGTTGAATTTAATCGATCAATAACGTTAGTATTTATTACAGACTTTGTTATTGCACTTTCGCTCATGGGCTATAATTTATATATTCCAATCTATTTGCAAGATCATTTGGGATTATCTCCATTGCAAAGTGGTTTCATCATATTTCCTTTATCTGTGGCTTGGATTATTTTGAATTTTAATTTGGCTAAAATTGAAAATTTATGTAGTAGAAAAATGCTGTATATTGGAGCATTTACAGTGCTACTTGTTGCGAGTATAATTATCTATTTAAATTTAGATTTACCATTGCTCATTGCGACTGCGGTGATTTTTGCTGGTTTAAGCTTTGGATTTGTTTATACAAAGGATAGTGTAATCGTGCAAGAAGAAACAAGTCCTATATATATGAAAAAAATGATGTCATTTTATGCTTTGACTAAAAACTTGGGCTCCTCAGTAGGTTCTTCTTTGATGGGGTACTTATATGCAACGACACATGGACTGTTTGGAGCAAATTTACAGAACATTTTAGGAAGTATTGTTATATTAATGATTATTTTAATGATTTCATGGTCATGGACGTATAAAGAACAGCATGATTAATTTTCATCTGACCGTTTATCTATTATGATAGGCGGTCTTTCCATATCAATAGCTACTAAATAGTGTTAAAATACTATTGTATAATTTTAGGAGGAGGCAGAAAGAATGAAACGTTTTAATAACAACATATTAGTAACATTATTAGTTTTTGCTGTCTTTGTTGTCTCCGGAGCAGTATTTTTAACTTTCTTAGGGTTTGGGCTGTTTGGTTTAAGTCGTTTGCTCATATACTTTCACCTAGGAAGTTTTGATTATGATAAAAGTTTCATAGACAATTTAATATATTATGGTAGCTACATTGTTTTTGGTTATTTTATCTTTTTTGCTATAGAACATTTAATGGACTATTTTAGAAAAAAATTACCAGAAAATGATTATTTTAATGGTGGTACCTTTCATCTCATATCATATGTAGTAACAACCATTCTTTTTTACTTTGTCATTCATATTAACTACGCATATATTAAAATAGATTTTTGGGTAATTATGCTCATTATTGGCTTTTTATATATGTGTAAAATTGTCTTTTATCCTGATAGTGAAAATTTAAATAGAAATCAACGTAACTCATAATGTGAGCAAAACCCTTGTTTAATAAGACAGAAATTGGAAAAATAATTAAATAGTTTACTTTGATGAAAGGAAGTAATATGGTGGCTGAATCGATATCTAAACATAAACGAAATATCATTGTAGCAGTAATGTTACTTAGTGCATTCATCGCGATTCTTAACCAAACACTGTTAAATACTGCACTTCCTCACATTATGCGAGAGTTAAATATCAGTGAAAATATAGCACAATGGCTTGTAACGGGGTTTATGCTAGTTAATGGGACAATGATTCCACTGACTGCATACTTGATGGATAGAGTTAAAAGTAAGACTTTATTCATTGCCTCTATGGGAACATTTTTATTAGGTTCTATTATTGCAGCAATTGCACCTAATTTTGCAGTGCTTATGATCGCCCGAGTAGTTCAAGCTATGGGAGCCGGCGTTATCATGCCTTTGATGCAATTCACCTTATTTTCTTTATTTTCAAAAGAAAAAAGAGGTTTTGCCATGGGTTTAGCTGGCTTAGTCATTCAAATGGCACCTGCGATAGGGCCTGCATTTTCGGGATTAATCATCGATAATACGAGTTGGCGTGTGCCATTCATAATAGTTGTGGCTATTTCAGCTGTTATTTTTATTTTCGGATGTAGCGCTTTAACGAGTTATAATGACATTAAATATACGATGTTGGATAAGCGTTCTGTGATATATTCAACACTTGGTTTTGGATTGATATTATATGCATTTAGTAGTGCGGGCAACTTAGGATTTACTAATTTATTAGTCGTAGTTTCATTTGTAATTGGTCTCACGATTGTAGGTATCTTTATTTATAGACAGCTACACATCGATAATCCTATTTTAAACTTGCGCGTATTTAAAAGTAGAGTTTTTACATTTAGTACGATTACTTCTATGATTTTAATGATGACGAATGTCGGTCCTGCATTACTTATTCCATTATATGTGCAAAATAGTTTAGGATTGTCTGCGTTTTTATCAGGTATGGTCATTATGCCTGGCGCAATATTAAATGGTATATTATCTATATTTACTGGAAAGTTTTATGATAAATATGGTCTTAAACCACTCGTTTATACTGGATTTATTCTACTCATACTAGCTACGTTACCATTATGTTTCTTGCAGTATGATTCATCTTATATGTTTCTAGTTATAATCTATGCGTTGAGATTAGTAGCAATCTCTTTACTAATGATGCCAATTAATACCACAGGGATTAACGTGCTCGACAATAAAGATATTTCGCACGGAACAGCTATTATGAATTTTGCACGCGTCATGGCTGGATCCCTGGGGACTGGACTAATGGTAACATTGATGAGTATTGGTGCTAAATGGATACAATCTTCTATTTCTCAAGAAACAAGTAAGGTAGTAGCTCAAAGACAAGCTGTGGCGGCAGGAGTAGATTTAGCATTTATGGTCGTAACTGCTTTCATTATCATTGCATTTATATGCTCATTTTTTATTCAAGAAAAGAAGACTACCAATAGCCGTAAATTATAAAATTTAGCAGTTTGCTCAGTGTAAAGGCTTGAGCTAACTGCTTTTTTTATAATTATAAAACGTTTATACTGAATTCGAATGTTAAAATAATACATAATGAATAGTATTAAAACAACTAAAAGGGGGATTAAAGTTGTTATCAGAAGAAAAAGTAAGCGCGCTCGTTGGTGCAATTAAAGATCCAATACTTAATGTGCCCTTGAGTGAAATCAACGGCATTAAAGAAATAAAAATAAAAGAAGAAATCGAACATGTCAGCGTGAAGGTTGCTATGGCTCAACTTGGTGGAAAAACACAATTAGATCTTCAGATGAAAATTGTCAACACATTGAAAGAAAATGGGGCAAATACAGTAGGAATAAGATTTGAACAATTACCGGACGAAATTGTAGAACAATATCGTGGAACTACTAAAGAGCAGCCTAATACAATTGAAGGCTTATTGTCAAAAGATAATCCAGTAGAATTTATTGCCATTGCTTCTGGTAAAGGTGGCGTAGGAAAATCAACCGTAGCTGTAAATCTCGCAGTTGCTTTAGCAAGAGAAGGGAAAAAAGTAGGTCTTGTTGATGCTGATATATATGGTTTTAGTGTCCCCGATATGATGGGAATTGATGAGAAACCGGGCATTGAAGGAAAGACAGTAATTCCAGTCGAAAGATATGGTGTGAAAGTTATCTCAATGGCATTTTTCGTTGAAGAAAATGCACCCGTTATTTGGCGCGGTCCGATGCTTGGAAAGATGCTAACGAATTTCTTTACTGAAGTAAAATGGGGAGAATTAGATTACTTGATTCTAGATTTACCTCCTGGCACCGGAGATGTTGCACTAGATGTCCATACGATGTTACCTTCAAGTAAGGAAATTATAGTAACGACACCACATCCAACTGCTGCATTTGTCGCTGCACGAGCTGGGGCAATGGCAAAGCATACGGAACATTCAATAATCGGTGTTATTGAAAATATGAGTTACTTTGAAAGTAAAGAAACAGGAAATAAAGAGTATGTCTTTGGTAAAGGCGGCGGCATGAAGTTAGCTGATGAACTTAATACACAATTATTAGGCGAATTGCCACTTGAACAGCCATCATGGAATCCTAAAGATTTTTCACCATCCATATATCAACCAAATGATAGACTAGGAAAAATTTATACGTCTATCGCACAAAAGGTGATTGCAAGTACTATAAAATAACGGTGATTATGTATCAATTAAGGTGCACTTTAATTTATTTTTATAAGTGCACCTTTTTCTATTGCATTATTTATAAAAGATGATAGAATATTCATTTGTGAGCTATAATACATCTAACTTTATGCACACATAATTATTTTAATTTATATCGATTTAATGATTGACTTATACAAACAGTCTTGATAAGATATAAAAGTCGTCGAAAAACAATTGTAAAGCAATTTTAAAGAAGATTGAAATGGTGTAAAACTTACCATTGAAAACCTTATAAAATTGAAATATAATAATTTAAGTAAACGACATAAAGCAATTGACTTTTGAAGTTATTGTAAGTATAATGAAAGAGATTGCTTTTAAAATGAACATTGAAAACTGAATGACAATATGTCAACGTTAATTCCAATAATGTAA
>OBVF01000098.1_pt1 | contig 34251 bp, 45 predicted proteins | sample 1476041 | NCBI WGS metagenome assembly OBVF01 (sample SAMEA2579983, study PRJEB22360) | human gut metagenome
GTTTCAATTATATCATAAAGAAAAGTTTTTTAGTATAATTAACTGTACCCTGTTTTAAAGGTGTTTTTAAAGGTTTTTTAACAAACAAAAACAATAATTATTTGGTATTTTTGGGTATTTTTCGATTTTTAGGCGGGGACAAAGGTGGGGAATTTTTACTTGATTGCACGTAAGAAAGAGTCGGTAACATCGTTAGCTACTTCGTCTTGGATATGCGTGTATTTCTGCGTCATATAAGCTGTTGAATGCCCCAACGCAGCCGCCATGTGCTCAATCGGAACGCCCGCAATTTGTCCTTGTGTAGCAAAGAAATGTCTCATCATATGAGGAGTGGCGTGAATATCACAATTTCTGTTGACTTTTTTAAAGTTTGTAAATATTCGACTGCAGGCAACTGGTTTACCAGCATCCTTTCGAACTCTCTCGCCAGCATCTAAAAAAAGAAAGTCACCTTTTGAAAGAATCCGACCAGCTTTCTTAGCAATTTCGTTAGAAGTGCTTATTGCTGTTTTCAATAGTGTACTAGTCTCTTCATCGACGACTACATAGCGCCTTGACGTTTTAGTTTTCATGCCTTTTCCATTTGGACGGCGATATGTTCGGCTTTCGTCTAAAAATATTTTAAAACGATTGCCCACTAATTCTAAAGAGCTAAATTTAATACCGAGAACCTCGCTTCGTCGCATTCCAAAATAGGTAAGTCGCACCATTACGTAATCATATTGAGATAATACTTTTTTAGCGCAGTTATCCCATTTTCTAAACTCTTCCAAAGAAATTTGTTTGTTCTTTGGTTTGATGTCGTTTTCACCTATGTAGATTTTTAAAATAGGGTTTTTATCTAAATAACCATTGACTATAGCGTCGTTTATCATTGCTTCAAAAATGCCATTAGCTTGAACAACACTTACTCTAGCATATTTCTTTAGCAATTGTGTAATATGTTCTTCGTAGTCAAGTCTTTCAATATCTTTGAGTCTAACATTCCCAAAACGTTTTTGAAAACAATGTCTGTACTGTGTATCTTTGTTCGCTATCGTATCCGGCGCCCAACGCCCTGTTTTGATACGATTTTCGCTGTATATCTGCCAGTAATCATCCACGGTCATATTCTTGCGTGGGTCATAGTCACCATTTGCGATTTTGTTTTCGATTTCAGCAAGTGCTTGCCTAGCTTCAGCGACTGTTTTTAAGCCGCTAGCACTCACTTCTGTTTGCTTACCATTTAACTTGAATTTTCGGCGAACGTAGTAGCGTTTGCCTTTTTTAGTTTCATATGTATAAATGTTTGGATATTTTGTTTTGTTATATTTCATTTTTTTCTCCTTGTTAAAAATGTAGCTTCTGGACAAGGCTTTTTTAACTTAGAGAATTTTGACAACCACCCCCTTAAAATGATAAAATAGGTACAAGAAAAGCGCCCGTTTAATGGCTCTTTCTTATACTTCCTTTCCCCATGTTCAAAGTTTGGCGACGGTGAACATGGGGATTTTTGTTTATTAATCAGTTAATCCTGTTTGACTTTTAGTAGATAAAGAATCATCTGTAAACATTAAGAAGATGTTAGCTGTTGAATCTTCCCCTTTTATATTTGAATACCAATATGCCGAAACCGATTTACTCCCCATAATTAAGGATTCGGAATATCCATCTGGTTCACCCCAAGATGTATACACGTCATTATAACTTGTTCCAGTTTGCAAGTTATTGAAATCGCTAAGAGTTATAGTGTCATCGCGGTCAAAAAGAAATCCAGTAATTGCTTTATTTACTACTCTGTTATTAGCAAAACTAATTGAAATTGAGGTCTCGCCATCATACCAATTTAAAGTATCTGTAGTAATACCACCATCGTCGCTTGTAGTTGTCGAACTTGGTTCTCCTAACGAAGATTTTACTTCATCAATTGTACTTCCGCCTTCTCCAGAGTTGATAATATCTCCGACTGTGATAGCATCAAATTTATTACGTAATTCAGTATTTACAACAGTTTTGCTTGATGATGTAGTGGTGCTCTGAGAAGCGCTTGAATCTGAATTTTTAGAGCTTGTTGAATTTGATGCGCATGCACTAAGTGCCACGACAGATAATAAAGTCAATCCTAATAATCCAACTTTTTTCATTAGAATAATTCTCCTATCAGCTTTTAACGTGATTCAGTTTTGCACGTAGTTTTATCTATTGTTTTTCGTAAAATGTAAAATGAACGATAAAATTAGGTTCATCTTCAAAAAAATCTATATCAGCAGTCAATTTACAAATATATTTTTCACTATGCAACATGCTACGAAGTTTTCTAAGACCTCTTCTTGGGACATAACCAACAAAAATATCGTAAATATATATTTTAATGGCATATTTATCATACTTGTTTTCTGGTTCGAGTTCAAATCTGACTTTGTCAGTATGCATGTCTGTAGTATTGCTTGAAACTAAATCGTATGCTTTTTCTGCGTTCTTTTTTCTGTATTCAGTTCCTGCAACAGAAGTAAAAGTTTTATATATCTCTTTCATAATTAACTCCTGCCTTTAAATAACACTTTGCTGAATTTTTCTAAATTCGTCTTGTATCATCGCTTCGCCCCAAGTTGTAGAAATACCGTACTGTGTAGCGAAGCGAACCCAATTAAAATCGTAGATATCAGTAGATTTTAAATAATCAACTAGTAACTCGCGAATCATAAATCTATCAGCTTGATTTTCGTATTGTAAAAGTAATCTCTTGTAATGTTTTGGGTCATGGTTGATATGCCCAAGTTCGTGTAAGATGACTTTTTCACGTTCTTGTTTAGACAATGATTCGTTGACGCATATTCGTCTTAGGTCTGGGAAGTAGAACCCAGACCTTTCCCACATATCAGTAGGAAAAACGAATAATGATATTTTATATTCTTTTAAAAGCTCATCAATCTTCATCTCCCATTACCTCAATCGAAAGTCTAATAATTTGTTCTATTTTCTTAACGTCATCATCAGATAATGGCTTTCCGTCAAACATCACGACTTTTTCACGCAAATTCGAAAGGTCGATTGATGGTTGCCAATCTGGCTTTTTATCAGCGAAACTTTCTGGATTAATTCCTAGAATATCACAGATTTTAAAAATAGTTTCTGCTTTCGCATTCATTACACCGCGTTCTAAAATAGAACGCATTGTTGTGTACGGTATATCATTTTCAAGGGCAAAAGCCCTGACACTATTATACCTACTTTCAATAATTCGCTTTAAATCTTTTTCATCCATTTTTTTAAATTCCTTTTTTGATTTTTCTACTATATAATAACATACGAAAAATCATATTTCAAGTAAAAAAATAACAAAAAAATCAAAAAAATGTGTTGACAAGGTACGAAAATTCATATATAATAAAGTCAAGCTTAAGGAAACGACAGCTTTTTAAAATAAAACAACATACGAAAATTCGTATTAGAAAGGAAGCGCAATGAAAAACATTGAATACATTCGAAAAGAAAAAGGCATTTCACTTGTCGATATTGCAGATTGTTTACATTTAAAATCTCAAACAGTTCGCGAAAAAATCAGTGGAGATTCTGATTTTAAATTTGGAGAAGCGTTGAAAGTTCAACAGACTTTCTTCCCAGAATTTGATATCGTCTATCTTTTTCAAGAACGTAAAGAATTATCTGCAGGATAATATACGAAAATTCGTAATTTCTCAGCTAGGTTGCTACAGTTCTAGCAGACACCTCCGAAATATAGATAATTGACATGATAAAACGAACTCCATTAGATTGTCTGCTAGGGCTATACCAGCCTAGCTGGGGAACGCAAAAAAGCCACTGAAAAATCAGTGACTTACAAATAAAAACTTACTTACATTATACCAGAAAGGAAACACTATGGATAGTGTAATGCAACAATTTTCTGATTGGCTCAAGGGCATAATCAAGGAAACACTTAACAAGCTTTTGGAAATCGAACAGGATGACGGATATAACGAGCTGATGAACGCCACCGAAACATGCAAGTTTCTAGGTATTGATTACAGCACGTTTCAGAAATATCGCTATTCAGACGGTTTCCCAAAAGAACTGCCAGCAAAACGCTGGTCGAAACGAGCTATAAAAAAATGGCTTGAAAATCAAATTTAGAGCTTCTGGACAAGGCTTAAAAAATTAAGGAGTTATAACATGACATATTTAATTATCGCAGTCGAAGTTTTAGCGTTAGCTGAAATCATCATATTGACATTGTTCGGCAAACGAGCAGAGAACAAATAAAGGAGTATATCATGACATTATTTAACTGGATTTTTGCAAAACCTAAAAAACAAGAAAAACAACAGCAAACATGGACAATCGAACACAATGGTTGGGAACAGAGTGCTAGAGCTTATAACCAAACACATAATATTCACAATAGATTGATTTAGGTGGCAAACATGATACAAGAAGCCGAAGACGACGCCAAACAACAACGTGAACAATACAACCAATTGACTAATGAAATTGAAGCTGTACGTCAGCAGAAAACAGACTTGTTAACCAACGCAGACTTGCCACTTGAAGGCTTGTCAGTCTCTGACGGTAAACTACTTTATCAAGGGCAAGAATGGGATAACATGAGTGGTTCACAACAACTTATGGTGGCTACTGCGATTGTTCGTAAGCTCAAACCAGAATGTGGCTTTGTTCTGATTGACAAATTAGAACAAATGGACCAAATCACACTTGAACAGTTCGGCGCTTGGCTAGAACAAGAAGGTTTACAAGCCATTGCCACAAGGGTATCAACTGGTGAGGAGTGCGCTGTAATTATCGAGGACGGCTACTCAGTCGTTAACGAAGCGCATCAACAATCAACAACAGCTAAGCCAGCGTTCACAGCAGGTACATTTTAAGAAATAGGAGAATAGCAATGAAACAAACTAAAACTTTTATCGTCTTTCGTGATAAGAAAACAGGAGCTTTCCTAGTGGACTATCAAAACAAAAAAACTTCCTTAGCTTTTAATTCTACCTGGAGTGATGATATTGAAAGTGCAATTAATATCACAAAAGAAAAATTTGAGGAAGAAAATGAACGTTACAAAGGAATGCTAGACGTCTTTGGCGCAGAACCGATTGAAGTCAAAGCAGAATACACGCTCACAACATTGGATGGTGAGGAACCAAAAGAAATCAAAGTGAGCAGTCAAAGTAAAGCTGAAATGCTGTTTGATGCACTTGATGACATTTTCGGAGGTGATGATTAATGCAAATTACAAAAGGAAAACGAGCACGAGCTCAAAAAGTAGTTGTTTATGGTCCTGAAGGTATTGGTAAGTCAACCTTTGCAGCACAATTTCCAGAAACACTGTTTATTGATACCGAGGGTTCAACTGATAACATGGACGTCGCACGCTTGAATAAGCCGTCAAGCTATACCATGCTAAAAAATGAAATTGCATGGGTGAAAGCAAATCCAACAGTTTGTAAGACCCTTGTCATTGATACGATTGACTGGGCGGAAAGTTTGGTTATTGCTGATGTCTGTGCACAACATGGTAAAAAAGGTATTGAAGATTTCAGCTGGGGAAAGGGTTACACATATACTAAGGAAGAAATGGGACGTTTACTCAATCTCCTTAGTGAACTGGTTGATTTAGGTATCAATGTAGTGCTAACAGCACACGCTCAAATGCGTAAATTTGAACAGCCAGACGAAATGGGAAGCTATGATCGTTGGGAGTTAAAACTCGGTAAAAAGACAAGTTCACAGACGGCACCACTTGTTAAAGAATGGGCTGATATGGTTCTATTTGCTAATTATAAAACAGTCGTCATGACTGCTGATAATGGTAAGAAAAAGGCTACTGGAGGACAACGTGTTCTGTATACACAGCATCACCCAGCGTGGGATGCTAAAAATCGTCATGGTTTGCCAGAGGAAATGCCGTTTGACTATGCAGGCATTGCGCACATCTTTAATCAAGCGCAACCACAGCCTACACCACAACAAACAACGCCTGAACCTGCTCCACAAGCACCAGCACAGGAACCAAAGCCGGCACAACCTGAACAGCTACCAAGCAAAAGTACCGAAACGGTACCCGAGAGCTTGACCGAGCCTGCGCCAGAACGTCAGCCTTACCAAGAGCCTAATTTAGCCTTGCCACAAGCGCTGCGTGATTTGATGATTCAAAACCAAGTCACAGAGCTTGAAGTCCAAAAGGCAGTTGCTCAAAAGGGGTACTATCCAGAAAATACACCAGTAGTGATGTATGACCCTGGATTTATCGACGGCGTGCTTATTGGCGCTTGGGAACAAGTCTTTAGCATGATTAAAGACAATCGTATCTTACCATTTTAGAAAGGAATAACAATGGATAAAACAATTAAATTAGACTTATCAGCTATTGGTGAGGGTAGCTTACAAGAAAAAGTAGACAAAGAGCTTGAAAAAATCTTTGACAACATTCTTGATCCAAACACCGAAAGCAAACCAGCGCGTAAGTTAACGATTACGCTCACAATGAAAGCTGACGAAAGTCGTCAAACGGTTAGCACAGCAATGGAAGTAAAATCAACACTAGCACCTCAAAAAGGAACGGCTACGACAGTTCTTGTTGGTCAGAAAGACGGTAAAGTCTATGCTAATGAGTTGCTTAGTAGCATGCCTGGTCAAACTTACTTTGACAATGAAGCAGTTTTGCGCACTGACATTGGCGAACCAATCGAAGCGCTAGAAAAAGGCATTAATGAAGATGTCATTGATTTTAATAAACAGAAAGCAGGTAATTAATTATGTCAGAAAACATTAAAGAAGCAATCGCGTACGGCGTTGAGTTAGCAAGCCGTGAGGACAAAATCATCACAGTTGATGACAAACACTACTATGATGACTCAAAAGCTAATCTTGTTGAACTTGAACCGAAACTTTATCCAGATGTACTTGAACTATGCACGCTTGATAGTTTAGTTGATTATCTCAAGTCAGGACTTAACGGTACCAGCTATCAACGTTTAATGGTTATTGTGGAAAGTTCAACTCAAGTGTCTGTCTATACTGAAGACGATGAAAAAGCAGTACGTACACGTCTTGTTAGCGTTGAAGCACGTATCCCAAGCATTCAATACGGTTACTACATGTCATCAACTGACTTCAACGTTTACCTGCAATCAAAATTTGAAGATACAGATGACCGCGACGTTGTTTTGAATTTTGCAAGCGCACTTAAAATTGACAATGGTTCAGAAATTGTTGATAACGGTGTTAGCCAAACAACAACTGTCAAAACTGGGGTAGCTAACTTAGCAAAAGCGAAAGCACCAAACCCAGTCATGCTACGTCCATATCGCACGTTTGCTGAAGTGGAACAACCAGCTAGCCAATTTGTATTTCGTATCGATAAAAATGCAGAAATGGCATTATTTAGCGCAGATGGTGGCAAGTGGCACTTAAATGCAATTAACAACGTTGCTAACTACTTAAAAGCACAACTTGCAGAGCAAGGCAATATTACAATTTTAGCTTAATCAAAAGGAGAAATTAACATGACACAATTTAACAATAACTTTGACCACGAACTCGGCTGGGATGATGAAATTACCACAGACGCCAAAGAATTCGTACAGCTTGCACCTGGTGACTACCAATTCACAGTCACTAATCTTGAACGTGGACGTCACACTCCAAATCCACAAAATCCAGGAAAACTTCCAGCATGTAATAAAGCAACACTTACCCTTCAAATTGAAACAGCAGAAGGTATTGCACAATTGACACACAACCTATTCTTGCACACATCAACAGAAGGTATGTTGTCTGCGTTCTTTGGTTCTATTGGTCAAAAGAAACACGGTGAGCCACTTCGTATGAATTGGAACAGCGTGGTTGGTGCAAAAGGTGTTTGTCGAGTAAACAAACGACCAGGTACTGGACAATATGCTGACCGTGAATATGACAACGTTAAAGCAATGATTTACGCTGATGACGTTGATTGGACTAAAGTATTGAATGCAAACGTACAAGGTCAATCACAACAACCTACATATCAACAACCAGCACAAAATTATCAAACAACACCACAACCTCAACAATACCCACAACAACCACAAACACCGCAACAACCTGCAGGTTTTCAAGCTGGGCAATTTTAAGAGGTAACTAATGAGACTTAGAAAATATCAAGAAGAAGCCCGCAAAGCTGTTCAGCGTGAGTGGGATGACGGCAGGAAACGCACACTGCTCGTTCTTCCTACGGGTTGTGGTAAGACTATCGTATTTTCTAAGATTATCGAGGACCGTGTGAGATTGGGCGAGCGTGTGCTCGTCCTAGCACATAGGTCAGAACTCTTAGAACAAGCTAGCGATAAATTAAAAACCGCTACAGGCTTAGGAACAGCACTAGAGAAAGCAGAAAGCACATCAATTGGTTCATGGTTCCGTGTCGTTGTCGGTTCAGTTCAAACCTTGCAACGTGAGAAACGACTCAGTCAATTTCCACCAGATTATTTTGACACGATTGTGATTGACGAAGCTCACCATGCTATTTCAGATGGCTACCAACGTGTGTTACAGCATTTTGAATCTGCTAATGTGTTAGGTGTTACAGCAACGCCAGACCGTGGTGATAAACAAAATTTAGGTAAATTCTTTGATAGTCTCGCTTATGAATATTCGATTGTTGATGCTATCAAATCTGGCTATTTGTCAAAGATTACAGCAGTTACAATACCGCTAACATTAGACTTATCGTCAGTCAGTCAACAAGCGGGTGATTTCAAAGCTAGTGAAGTTGGAACAGCGTTAGACCCATATTTGGAACAAATCGCAGATGAAATGGTTAAGCAATGTTCAGACCGCAAAACAGTTGTGTTCTTGCCATTGGTGAAGACGTCTAAAAAATTTCATGACATTTTAAACGCAAAAGGTTTTAAAGCTGCCGAAGTTAACGGTGAATCAGAAGACCGTGCGGAAATTTTAGAAGACTTTGATAAAGGTAAATACAATGTTCTTTGTAATTCTATGCTTTTGACTGAAGGTTGGGACTGTCCAACTGTTGACTGTGTTGTGGTACTTAGACCGACAAAAGTTAGGGCGCTGTATAGTCAAATGGTTGGACGTGGTACACGATTAGCTGAAGGTAAAGAGAATTTGTTGATTCTGGATTTCCTTTGGCACACAGAACGCCACGAACTATGCCGACCAGCACATCTAATCACAGACAGCCCAGAAGTGGCTAAGAAAATGGTTGAAAACATGGCTGAACAAACTAATCAACAATTTGAATTATTGGAAGCCGAAGAAACAGCCAGCAAGGACGTTGTGGCTGAACGTGAAGAAGCACTTGCAAAACAATTGTCAGAAATGCGTAAGCGTAAACGTCGCTTAGTTGACCCATTGCAATTTGAAATGTCTATCCAAGCTGAGGACTTGGCAGATTATGTGCCTGCCTTTGGAATAGAAATGTCACCACCGACTGATAAACAACTTAAAGCGTTAGAGAAGTTCGGTATCTTTACAGATGATATTGGTAATTTTGGTAAGGCTAGTAAGCTGTTAGACCGACTTAAGAAACGTCAAACAGAAGGGCTAACCACACCTAAGCAAATTCGATTGCTTGAACGTTACGGTTTTAAAAATGTTGGTATGTGGACATTTGACAGTGCAAGTAGCCTAATCAATCGTATTGCTGCAAACGGTTGGCGTGTTCCTCGTGGTATTCGACCAGCAGAATTTAAACCAGAATAGGGGAATTTTCAATGAGCGAAAGATGTCAACTTAAGGATTTAACAGGGCAACGATTTGGGAAATTAACTGTCATTAGTCGTAATAAAGATAATTCTAAGAGTGGCAACGCTCGTTGGAATTGCCTTTGTGATTGCGGAAATACAGCAATTGTTATCGGTAGCAAATTAAGGAGCGGTTATACTAAGTCTTGTGGTTGTGCAAGAAAAAGTGATGTAGCTCAAGGATACGCTGGGACACGACTATATAAGATTTGGCGTGGAATGTTTAGACGTTGCTATAAGAAAGATAGTGATAATTATAAATATTATGGCGGTCGTGGAATTACGATTTGTAAAGAATGGCGTGAGTTTATAGTTTTTAGAAATTGGGCTTTATCGAATGGTTATGCCGATAATCTTACGATTGATAGGATTGATCCAAATAAAAAATATTCACCAAATAATTGTCGTTGGGCAACCATAAAAGAACAACAAAATAATAAAACAAATAATAGCTATCTTGAGTATAAAGGTAAAAGCTTCACATACTCACAATTCGCAGATTATTTACATGTTCCGTATTGGACAATCGTTAATCAATTGAAATTAGGTTGGACGATTGAAAAAATCGCAAATAAAGCAAAGGAGAGAAATGCTAGATAAAGACTTTGATTTATTACCTTTACTAGATTATATAGACCCGTCAACGTTGTCTTATCAAGACTGGGTAAATGTTGGTTTTGCACTTAAACACGAAGGCTATACAGCTATGGATTGGGATAATTGGTCGCAAGCTGATACACGTTATAAACGTGGAGAGTGTTTCAAAAAATGGGATACTTTCAACGAAGAAGCAGGTAGTGTCGTAACAGGAGCTACTATCACGCAGCTAGCGAAAGAGAATGGCTGGCAACCTGCGTCAAATGGACGTTGTGATTCTCACGAATTAGATTGGGAAGATACGATTGATCGTGATTATCAAATCGTAGATAAAAACTGGATCGAATCCAAGGAAATCAGAGAACCATTAAACTGGCAACCTGCACAAGACTTAATCAAGTACTTAGAAACCTTGTTTGATTCAACGGATTTGGTTGGCTACGTAACAGCAACTTATCCAATTGAAACAGACAATGGTACGATTTACAAACCAACGCAAGGAAACTTTGATAGGACCGCTGGTGAGCTTATCCAGTTGCTACAAAAGACACCTGACGACATCGGCGCTGTCTTTGGTGACTATAAGGAAGAAGCAGGTGCGTGGATTCGATTCAATCCGTTAGACGGTAAAGGTGTCAAAAATGACAATGTCACAGACTATCGTTACGCGCTCGTTGAATCAGATACGTTAGACATTGGTAAGCAATATGCACTATTTAAAGAGCTTGAACTACCAATTGCAACTTTGGTCCATTCTGGTAAAAAATCACTGCACGCAGTCGTGAAAGTAGATGCCAGAGATTACCAAGAATACCGCAAACGCGTAGATTACATCTATCAAATCTGTAAAAAGAACGGTCTTGATATTGATACGCAAAACCGCAATCCAAGTCGTTTAAGTCGCATGCCTGGTGTGACACGAAACGGACACAAGCAATTTTTGATTGACACCAACATTGGTAAAGCAAATTATGATGAATGGTATCAGTGGGTCGAAGATTTAAATGATGATTTACCAGACCCTGAAGGTCTGCTAGACAGCTGGGACGATATGCCAGATTTAGCACCAGAGCTTATCCATGGTGTGTTGCGTCAGGGGCATAAGATGCTGATTGCTGGTCCGTCTAAAGCTGGTAAATCGTTCGCTCTGATTGAGCTATCAATTGCTATAGCTGAAGGAGCTAAATGGCTCGGTTGGCAATGTGAGCAAGGGCGTGTCTTATATGTCAATCTGGAACTTGATAGACCGTCAGCATTGCACCGTTTTAAAGATGTGTATGAAGCTATGGGACTTCAAGCAAACAACGTCCAAAACATTGACGTCTGGAATCTTCGTGGTAAGACTGTGCCAATGGATAAGTTAGCACCTAAGCTGATCAGACGTTCACTTAAGAAAAATTATCAAGCTGTTATCATTGATCCAATCTATAAAGTTTTAACAGGTGACGAAAACAGCGCAGACCAAATGGCACACTTTACTAACCAGTTTGACAAAGTAGCTACTGAGTTAGGCTGTAGTGTGATTTACTGTCACCACCATTCAAAAGGTGCTCAAGGTGGCAAGAAATCAATGGACCGTGCTAGTGGTTCAGGAGTGTTTGCGCGTGACCCTGACGCACTTATTGATTTAGTCGAACTTGAACTAAACGACAATCTGATTAAACAACGTACTGACAAAGCGAAATGTGACGTCTTTAAACGTGCTATCCAAGAGAAAAACTTAGATTATTACCAGCATGAAATCACACTTGACGACTTGCAAAGTGTCGCACAGATGTCTAAACACTTTGATAAATCGTTAGACGACATCATGGTTAGAAAGCCATACTTGCACGAAATCCAACAAGTGGAAGAATCTATCAAGATTGCCACAGCATGGCGTGTTGAAGGTACGCTTCGTGAGTTTGCGAAATTCCCACCAGTCAATATGTGGTTCAGCTATCCAGTTCACTCTGTGGATACAACAGGTGTTCTTGCAGATATTCAATTGGAAGATGATAAGCCGAACTGGCAAAAAGCTGCTAAAAAGGCTCGTGAAGGTCGTAAGTCAGCTGAGCAGAACTTGGAAGAACGTAATCAAATATTGGAGGATGCGTATAATACTCAAAAGGATTTTAATCCAGACGGTCCAGTCACCAAAGAAGACATTGCTAATTTGACAGGTATAAAAGTACGAACTGTCGAAAAATATGTCAGAGAGCATGATGATTTTGTTCTAAAAAATGGGAATATTATCAAAATAAATTAGCAAAAAATCTACACACTTTAATAAAAAAGTGTCGTGTAAAAAAATCACTTTTAAGCAGTTTTTTATTAAGCTATAGCGTGCTATAGCACTAATATATGTCGTGTAGCAAAATCAGTTTTCTGTAATATATGTATGTCGTGTAAAAAAATCACTTTTAAGCAGTTTTTTATTAAAAAAGTGAGCTACAGCATGGGGTAAACCCCAAGTTTGGGGAGTGTTTTGGATTCGCATGTGTGAAAGTCGAATGTTACGAGAGATTGGGCGACTGAGCTACGCCCAAATCATCTCGTACCAACTTTCGACAAGCGCGTGACTGCGAATGACCAAAAGCAGTCGTAAAATCAAAAGTAGAAAAAATGAGGTGTAAAAAATGGAAGGTTATACACAACGAATGGTAAACGAATATAGAGAACTAAAAGAACGTACTGATAAACTAGGGATTATGCTTGACAGATGGTTATTTAATGATTTGGATTTTGAACCCTCTTGTCCATTTGAGTTACTTGATAGCCAGTTTCATGTAATGAAAGTATATCTTAGTATTTTAAAACAGCGTGCTGAAATTGAAGGTGTGTCACTTGATGATTGAATTCTTTATCCCAATGAAAAAAATTCCAACAGTCACACATCAACAGAAAAAGTGGACAGTAAAAAATGGAAAGCCACAATCTTATGAACCTGAAAAGCTGAAAGAAACACGAGCAATGTTTATGGAACTGTTAGCACCATATGCGCCTAATGAACCTATGGACGGTCCGTTGAGATTGACGACTAAATGGCTATTTCCAAAAATCAAAGGTACGACTAACGGTCAGTACAAGCATACGAAACCCGACACGGATAACCTGGTGAAGTTATTAAAAGATTGCATGGAAAGAACTGGATTCTATGTGAATGATTCGCGCGTGGCTAGTGAGATAATCGAAAAGTTTTGGGCTGATACGGTTGGAATATACGTGAGGTTGGAAAACTTATGAAGATTGATTATATTGATTTCTTTCAAACGGAAGTGCCAAACTGGATGAAAGAAAGTAACCAGAAATCACAAGAAGTTGGTTTTGGAACAGTTGCTTACTGGGAATGGGCGAATCAGTCCATTGTGGCTATTTGTGAGAAGTACAGCAATGATGAGCTAGTCAACGGTCAGTTTCACTTAATCTGGGACTGGTTAGATAAACAAGCGAAAGGAGTAGGCAATGTATGAAGTAGTTGTTTATTTCGATAATATGATTGATAGTGTGACAACTTACGAGAATGAAGCGATAGCTTATGCTGAAGCCGATAATCTTAAGTGGCGCTATCGGACTAGTCGGCTTTATCGTGTGGAGGTGAGAAAAGCAGATGAAAAATGAAGATTTTGTAAATTTTGTGTTTGGATTAGTTGTCATGCTTGCAGTGATTATGTTTATCGCTATTGGTTATGGCATTGGCGAACGCGAAAGCAAGTCTGAAATCGCAGAGTTAAAGACTGAACTCAAACAAGCTAAAGCACAAATTAAGGTGTTGGAAGAAAATCAAGTGATTGTGTATTATGCTGATAGTTATGACGGTCAGTAGCCCACAACGGTATCCGACTGGTTCGACTCCAGTCGTGGGTATTAGGCTAGAAAATAAAAATAAAAAAAGAAAGTAGGTTCAATGATAGTCATTCTCTAGTCGGTGACTTAGAACTCCTTGGATTTTTAAAAAACTCATTCGGTGCTCGTGACGGTCTTTAGTGTGGTTCGACTCCACGCACGAGTATAACCAGAAATAATTTAAAACGGAATAGAGGTGTTAAAGCACTTCTTCTTACAAATTAGTATATCGCTAGCAAGTTTATCTGGTTACTTGCTAGCAACATAGCGAAATAAGATAGAAAGGGGAACTCAATGTAATTTTTAATCTAACGCAGTTTATCGCTAGACTGTTATTATGCAAGGCACTACTTTCCTTATGGGATTCAATGTTCGGGTCGTGCGCCTGCCCATTTTTAATAAAAAAAGAGCCTGCTCACGCAAGCTCGATATGATTTAAAATGCTATAACTATTATATCATATCGGAGGATTGAAAGTGAGCAGAGCTAAGACTATTTTGAAAGATTTAAGAAATTTAGATTTATACATCCAAAGTTTAATCAGACGACGAGATAGACTTAACGCTTCATTACTTTCAAGTCCTCGATGGTCTACTGATAAAGTTAGGGGCGGACTAAATCGTAAGCAAGATGATGTATATGCTGAATTGCTTGATTCGATTGATGAGATTGATAATAAGACGATTGAAGCTATTCAAAAGCGCAGAGAACTGCAAGATATGATTGATAATCTAGAAGATACTGCAAGCAGAACTATTTTAAGTCTCGTATATATTGATAAGATGTCGATGTATGAAGTGATGGATGAAATGGGAATCAGCGAGCGAACTTACTTCAGGTTGAAAAAGACAGCACAAAAGGACCTTGAAAGTGCTGACATAAACAGTCATAACAAGACATAAAGGTGCAGTGCATTGCAGTTTCAAAGTGTTATTATAGTATCATCAAGAAATGAGGGACGAGGTAGTCAAATACCTCGCCCCTTTATTTATGAGGTACCCCCTATGTCAAAAGACACCCGCCCCGATAGACATGGCCCCCACCGTGTAGCGTTCGAGAAGAACAAGAAAATAATATTAAAAACCAGAAACGTTTGTGGTATTTGTGGTAACCCTGTGGATAAGTCATTGAAGTATCCGCATCCATTATCGCCAGTTATCGACCACATCATTCCTGTTGCTAAAGGTGGTCATCCATCTGACATCGATAACCTGCAGCTTGCACATTGGCAATGCAACAGACAGAAGTCTGACAAGCTTTACAATGATGAGCCGAGCAAAGGAAAAGGAACGAATGTGATTGGTAATCGCAATTTACCTCAAAGCATCAACTGGTTAAATTATGTTTCAAAATAATTTTTTTGATTTGGTTTGAAAAATTTTTAAGTGGGGGCATGGGACCCCCTCCGCCTTCACGGCCGAGGTTCAAGCCGTCACTGTACATTTTTTCTCGCGCCAAATTCGAAAGGAGTAAAAATTGAGTTTAAAAGGAATGAATTACTTAAAGCGCAAGCTTTCAACGGTACGTCCAAGGGTTAAAATGCGGTATAGACAGTACGCTATGAAGCATTATGACCCACCAATTGGTCTTACAATACCGCAACACATTATCAGCAAGTATCAAGCAGTTCTCGGTTGGTCAGCAAAGGGCGTTGATAGCTTAGCGGACAGACTAGTTTTCAGAGAATTTGCCAACGACGATTTCAACGTCAACACTATTTTTAATCAAAATAACCCAGACGTCTTTTTCGACAGTACCGTTCTATCTGCTTTGATTGGTTCGTGCTGTTTTGTTTATCTTTCGAAAGATGAGGATGAACGTGTTCGTTTGCAGGTCATTGAAGCAAGCAACGCGACAGGCGTTATAGATCCAATAACTGGACTGTTGACAGAGGGTTACGCAGTTTTACAACGTGATGATAATGACAATCCGATTTTAGAAGCGTATTTTACTGACGAAGAGACTTGGTTCTACCCAAAAGATGAAACACCTTTTAGGGTTTCAAACCCTACAGAAATTCCTTTGTTAGTTCCTATTATCCATCGACCTGACGCTGTTAGACCGTTCGGTAGAAGTCGAATTACTCGAGCTGGTATGTATTATCAAAGATATGCCAAACGAACGCTTGAACGCGCCGATGTTACTGCAGAATTTTATTCTTACCCCCAAAAATACATCTTAGGTATGGACCCAGATGCAGAAGCAATGGATACTTGGAAAGCTACAGTATCGTCATTATTGCGAATTGATAAAGATGACGAAGGAGACCATCCTGTTGTTGGACAGTTTACAACCGCAAGCATGTCGCCATTCACTGAACAACTGAGAACAGCTGCTGCTTGTTTTGCTGGTGAAATGGGTTTGACTTTAGATGACCTTGGATTCGTTTCAGATAATCCATCAAGTGTTGAAGCAATTAAAGCAAGCCATGAAAATTTACGACTAGCAGGTCGAAAAGCTCAACGTTCGTTAGGAAGCGGTTTGCTAAATGTTGCTTATGTTGCTGCTTGTTTACGAGATTCTTTCCCCTATCTTCGTAAAGAATTTGTTAAAACGATTCCAAAATGGGAGCCATTATTTGAAGCGGATGCCAATACCTTGACGCTAATTGGAGATGGGGCGATTAAACTTAATCAGGCTCTGCCAGGCTATATGACCAGCGAAACCATTCGTGATTTAACAGGAATAGCCGGAAATGTAGATGCAACGCCAAATATTGAAAAAGGAGAATAGAGTGGCAGAAGATATTTTACCTGATTTACTTAGTAAAATTAAAAAGGATTTTAAAGAGCGATTCGACAATGACGCGTCAATTATTTTTTTATTAAAGCAAAAAAATAGTTTTGCAAATGCTAATAAATTTGCAAAACGAGTAGGCGAATTATTAGCAGAAACGCTAACTGAAAATATTGATATTTCGACTTTACCTGACGGTAAAATGTATTTTAATATCGCTGAAAGACTTTTAAATGATGTTCTTGGAAATAATTACAAAATTATAACCGAATTCGCTGAAAGTGTCCAAAAACAATTGAACATAGAAGCAAATATTAATCTTGCGATAATAAAACCTAAAATTAATCAAGATAGGATTAAAGGTCTTGTGGAACGTTTGTCAGAGGACGACAATTATGACAATGTCTCATGGCTTCTTGATGCACCAATTACTAATTTTAGCCAATCTATTGTAGACGACTTCGTCAAAGCAAACGTTGACTTCCACGCCAGAACAGGTTTAAAACCAAAACTAACAAGAACTGTAATTGGAAAATGTTGTAAATGGTGCGAAGAAAAAGCTGGAACATATGATTATCCTGTACCTGATGAAATATATTTGAGACACAGAAATTGTGATTGTATTGTCGAATATTTTCCGCGAGATGGACGAGGAATCCAAAACAGTTATACAAAAAAATGGCGATAGAACCCATCCCAGCGATAGGGTTATCATGCAATTACATGATTGAAAGGAAAAGTTATGGCTGAGATAAAGAAAAAACTTGGCAATCAAAATCCTACTCAATCGGTAATTCTTCCATTTGACAAATCTTTATCTAATGAAGCTATCGAGATATACGAAAGAACAGGCTTAAAAAGCTATCCGTGGCAACAAAATCTTCTAAAAAGCGTAATGGCCATTGAAGAAGATGGGCTTTGGACACACCAAAAGTTTGGTTATTCGATACCTCGACGGAACGGTAAGACAGAGATTATCTACATGCTTGAATTGTGGGGGCTATACCATGGCCTAAATATCTTGCATACTGCACATCGAATCAGTACATCACATTCATCTTTTGAAAAAGTCAAACGATATCTGGAAAAAATGGGGCTTGAGGACGGAAAAGATTTTAATTCTATTCGTGCTAAAGGTCAAGAGCGTATTGAACTTTATGAAACAGGTGGGGTTGTGCAGTACCGCACCAGAACGTCCAACGGTGGACTTGGTGAAGGTTTTGACTTGCTGGTAATCGATGAAGCACAAGAATATACCACAGAACAAGAATCTGCCTTGAAGTATACCGTTACGGATAGTGATAATCCGATGACAATCATGTGTGGAACACCACCAACGCCAGTTTCAAGCGGTACAGTATTTACAAAATATCGTGAAACTTGTCTTTTTGGACGCGGGAAGTATTCTGGTTGGGCAGAATGGTCAGTATCAGAAGAAAAAGAAATTGATGATATTGCCGCTTGGTACAATTCAAACCCGTCAATGGGATTCCATTTGAACGAGCGTAAAATTGAAGCTGAACTTGGTGAAGATAAACTTGACCACAATGTTCAACGTCTTGGTTATTGGCCAACTTACAATCAAAAATCAGCTATTTCTGAAACTGAATGGAATGCTTTAAAAATTGAAGATTTACCACAATTTCAAGGTCAGTTATTCGTCGGCATCAAGTATGGGCAAGACGGTACGAATGTCGCTCTTAGTGTTGCAGTTCGTACAAAAGATAAACGTGTCTTCGTCGAAACGGTAGATTGTCAATCTGTCAGAAACGGCAATCATTGGATTATTAACTTTTTAAAACAAGCGGATATTGCACAAATTGTAATTGATGGTGCTAGTGGCCAAAAGATTTTGAACGATGAATTGAAAGACTTCCACATCAAAAACACGATTTTGCCAACAGTAAAAGAAATCATTGTTGCGAATTCAATGTGGGAACAAGCTATTTATCAACAAACTCTTTGCCATGCTGGTCAACCATCACTTACTAAAGTTGCAACCAATTGCGACAAACGTAATATTGGTTCAAATGGTGGCTTTGGATATCGTTCACACTTCGATGATATGGATATTAGTCTTATGGACAGTGCTTTGCTGGCACATTGGGCTTGCGCAACAACCAAACCCAAGAAAAAGCAAAAAGTTAGCTATTAAATTGCGCCGCAAGGTGCTTTTTTTGTGCTCAAAATTACCGAACGCACGGGAAATGCGGAGAAAGGAGACATTGATATGTCTGAATTTAAACCAGTTGAAACGCAAGAAGAACTTGATCGTATCGTAAAAGAACGATTGGCGCGCCAAAAAGAGAAATATTCCGATTACGACGAGTTGAAAGAACGTGTTCAAAAATTGGAGAAAGAAAACGTTGATTTACAAGCGACTATTGAAGAATCTGGTCAAAGCAAAACAGAGCAGGAACAACATATTGCAGAGCTCGAAGCAAAAATTTCTGGTTATGAGACAGAAAAAATGCGTACTCGAGTAGCTCTAGAATATGGCTTGCCGATTGATATGGCTGGACGTCTACAAGGTGATGATGAGAATGCTCTTAAAGCCGATGCGGAGCTTTTAGCAGGTTTTATGAAAGCCAAAGAGCCAAAATCACCGCTTAAATCAACAGAACCGCCTATCGGCGATAAAAATGGTTGGGCTGAATTGGCTCGTAATCTAACTGAAGGAGAATAAAATCATGGCAGATAACTCACTTAAAAACAACTCACTATTTAACCCGGAACTTGTAACTGAACTTATGTCAAAAGTGCAAGGCTACTCTGTTTTAGCAAAACTTGCTTCACAAACACCTATCCCATTCAATGGATCTGAACAATTTATCTTCAATCTTGAAGGCAACGCACAAATCGTTGGCGAAGGTGAACAAAAAGGTGCAGGGAAAGCTACGCTTTCATCTAAAATTATTCGTCCGCTTAAATTTGTTTATCAAGCACGTATTACAGATGAGTTTAAATACGCTAGCGAAGAAAAGAAAATCAATTACCTTCAAGCATTTTCAGATGGTTTCGCTAAAAAAATCGCCGTTGCGTTCGATTTGGCTGCATTGCATGGTCTAGAACCAAAATCATTGACAGACGCATCCTTCCGCGATACTAACTCATTTGATGGTTTGATTACGGACAATGTAGTTACATTCGATGCTAACGCAATTGACGACAACATTGATGCAGCGGTTCAAACCGTGGTAGCAAATAACTACGATGTTACTGGCCTTGCATTGTCACCACTTGCAGGTCAATCACTTGCTAAAATCAAAGTAAACGGTGTAGTTCAATACCCAGAATTCCGCTTTGGTCAAAATCCAGATTCATTCTACGGAATGGCTTCAGATGTCAATAAAAACTTAGTTGCAACTGGCGGAACAGCTGAAAAAGACCACGTTATCGCTGGAGATTTCCAAAACATGTTTAAATGGGGCTATGCAGAAAACATTCCTTTGGAAATCATCGAATACGGTGATCCAGACGGAGCAGGTCGTGACCTTAAAGCTCATAATGAAATCTTGCTTCGTGCTGAAGCATTTATTGGCTGGGGTATTCTTGACGCTGATGCGTTTGCTCGCGTCAAAGAAGCTTAATGAGGTGTTGTATGATTTATAAACACAGTGAGACTGGTGTTGTCGTCACAACAGATAGTGTCTTGTCTGGAGCGTGGAAACCAGTCAAAAAAGGCGGTAAGCCTAAAAAAGAAGAAAAAGAAGCTACTGAGTAGTCGCTTCTTAGGAGGTGGCTTATGAGTAATTTTGCGTCAACTACCGACTTAGAAAAGTTGTGGCGCAGTTTAAAACCGACAGAAATGGAGAGAGCAGAAGCGTTGTTAGAAATTGTTTCTAATTCTCTTCGTTTTGAAGGTGAGAAAGTCGGCAAGGATTTAGATAAGCAAGCAGAAAGTAGTAAGGCTTTCGCTAGTGTTTTGAAATCTGTAACTGTCGATGTAGTAGCACGGACTTTGATGACTTCTACTGACCAAGAACCGATGACACAAATGACAGAGAGCGCTCTAGGTTATTCCTATAGTGGCTCTTTTTTGGTTCCTGGTGGCGGATTGTTTATCAAGGAAAGTGAATTAAAACGTTTAGGTCTTAAGCGTCAACGATATGGGGTGATTGACTTTTATGAGTAGATTGAAAGGCATTACAGTCACGCTATTAGGTGAAACAGTTAAAGGTAAAGACCCATTTGGGAAAGAGATAGTTGAGGAAAGCGAAATCGCTGTTGAAAATGTGCTAGTAGCGCCAGCTTCAACAGATGATGTTACTAACCAGCTTAATCTTGACGGCAAGAAGATTGAATATACTCTTGCAATTCCAAAAGATGATACTAATGACTGGACAGACAAGAAAGTTATGTTCTTTGGGCAAACTTGGCATACTGTCGGTATTCCGCTAGAAGGAATTTCTGATTTAATACCACTTGAATGGAATAGAAAGGTAACGGTGGAACGATATGAGTAATTTTAAATTCCAATTGAATCGTGCGGGTGTTGCTGAACTCATGAAATCAAGTGCTATGCAGGAAGTTTTAAATGAAAAAGCTAGCGCTATAAGAAGTCGGTGCGGTGATGGTTATGAACAAGATAGTTATGTCGGTCAAAATCGTGCTAATGCAATGGTAACAGCAAGTAGTTTTAAAGCCAAAAGAGATAACTTAAAAAATAACACACTCTTGAAGGCGGTGAGTAAGTGATTGAATCAATTGTGAAAGAATTTCTGGATAATCATTTAAATATGCCAGTGCTTTTAGAAAAAAAGCGAAATTTAACAGGAAAATTCGTGCTCTTAGAAAAGACTGGTGGAACTAGCAGAAATCAACTACATTCTGCAACAGTTGCTGTTCAAAGTTACGCTGATTCATTATATGAAGCAGCGCTGCTAAATCAAGAGATTAAAAATGTGATGAGTAATCTCATCGAGGTTGAAAATGTATCTGGTGTTCATCTTAATAGTGATTACAACTTTACAGATACAGAAACTAAACAATATCGTTATCAAGCGGTATTTGATATTAATTATTGTTAAAGGAGAGAATATACATGAGTGAAACAAGCAATGTAACGGCCGCTAAACCTAAAGTTGGTGGGGGCATTTATAGTGCACCACTAGGAACAGCATTACCGACTGATGCAACCACTGATTTGAATAAAGCTTTCAAAAATCTTGGATATGTTTCGGAAGACGGTGTGACAAATTCGGATGAACGTTCTACGGATGATATTAAGGCTTGGGGTGGAGATACTGTTAATACGGTCCAAACTGAAAAGAAAGATACGTTTAAGTACACACTTATTGAAGCTTTAAATATTGATGTTTTAAAAGAAGTTTACGGTGATAGCAACGTTTCTGGTACACTCGCGACTGGAATTACAATTAAATCTAATTCTAAGGAACTAGAAGCGCACTCAATCGTTATTGAAACAGTACTGACAGATAACGCATTGAAACGTATTGTTTTGCCAAACGCTAAAGTTACTGAAGTTGGTGAAATCACTTACGGCGATAGCGATAATGTCGGCTACGAAACTACAGTGACATGTTATCCAGACAGCGACGGTAATACTCACTACGAATATATCATTCGAAAATCTACAACAGAAAGCGCAGGTTAATATATGATTCAAGGGAAAACAAATTCTGGTTTTAAATTTGAAATTGACGAAAATCAGTTAAAAAATTATGAGTTTGTCGAATTGGTTGCTGAAGTCGACGAAAACGAATTATTAATGCCTAAGCTTTTGAAACTATTGCTTGGTGACCAAGTAAAAGCTTTGAAAGACCATATTCGAGATGAAAGCGGAATTGTTCCGATTGAAAAAATGGTTGCTGAAATCAAAGATATTTTTGAAAATGCTCAAGTAAAAAACTCGTAATCCTCGCTAGTATGATAAAGATAGACGAAAACGCTCTGATTTGCGACTTAGCGGAAACTTACCATATATATAACTACAGACAGCTACCAGCGGACTTGGTAGCTGTTTTTTCTGTAGGGTTACGCGAAAACGCACGAATCAAAATGGCAATGTCTGGTCAAAAGGTTTCGTTAGAAACATTGTTACTTGCAAGTATCGCAGATAGGGTAGGTATTTTGGCTTGGCAAAATACCGAGGACGGCCATAAAGGTCGTAATGCTCCAAAAGAATTTGTAAATATTTTGACTGAAGAACCAAAAGAACGTGAAGAATCTGTCTTTAAGTCTGGTGAGGATTTTGAAAATGCTAGAGCACGAATTTTGAAAGATTTGGAGGTGAATAATGGCAACTGAATTAGGTAAAGCATATGTCCAAATCATTCCATCTGCAAAAGGTATAAGTGGTTCAATTACTGGTGCCATATCACCAGAAGCAAATTCGGCTGGGCAATCTGCAGGTTTGAGTTTGGGTTCAAACTTAGTTAAAGCAGCAACAGGAATTATTGCTGCAGCTGGAATTGGAAAGGCAATCGCTTCATCAATTTCGGAAGGCGGAGCATTGCAACAATCTATTGGTGGTATCCAAACACTCTTTAAAGATTCCGCTCAAACAGTTTTGAACTATGCGCAGCAATCATATAAAACGGCTGGCTTATCTGCAAATGCCTACATGGAGAACGTCACCTCATTCTCTGCTAGCTTGATTAGCTCGCTCGGTGGTGACACAGCGGCAGCTGCTGAATTAGCAAACGTGGCGATGACAGATATGTCCGACAACGCGAATAAAATGGGTACTGATATGGAATCTATCACTCAAACCTATCAATCGCTCGCTCGCGGCAACTATGCCATGCTGGATAATCTCAAGCTGGGGTATGGCGGTACTAAATCCGAAATGGAACGCTTGATGAAAGATGCTGAAAAGCTGACTGGTGAACATTACACTGTTGGAGATTTTGCGGATACTGTTAAAGCAATTCATGCGGTACAAGATAGCTTGGGAATTACAGGTACAACTGCAAGAGAAGCGTCAACGACTCTTGAAGGTTCGTTTAATTCTATGAAAGCGGCGTGGCAGGATGTTATTGGTAATCTTGCAGACGGTGAATTGGATATAACGCCTTCACTTCAAGGTCTTGCAGATACAACTTCGACATTCTTATTTGGTAACTTTATTCCAATGATTGGACGTGTCTTTTCTGGTTTACCAAGTGCGATTGGAACCTTTATTCAAGCAGCAGCACCTCAAATTCAACAGAATTTACAAAATCTGTTTTCTGGTCTTGGTGTCAATATCGATTTTTCTGGTTTGGCTTCGAGTTTTTCTGGAATTATAACAACTATTCAACCAGTTATTGACGGATTGAAAACAGCATTCGGACAATTGCCTGCGCTGTTTCAATCAGTTGTCGGCGCGGTACAGCCAGTTATTCAAACGTTGGTAAATGGATTTACTCAAATGGATTTTAGTGGTATTCAATCATTGATTGAGACTATCTTACCAGCTTTACAAGCAGGATTTGAACGATTTATGTCAATAGCAGGACCGGCCATTGACCAAGTCGTTCAATCTTTTGTGGCGTTGTGGAATGCGGCTCAACCTTTGATTAGTATTTTAGCTAGCGCTTTAACACCAGCTTTTCAAGTTCTAGGTTCATTTTTAGGCGGTGTATTTAGTGGTATTATGACTGGTTTAACCGCTTTATTTGACGGGTTAAAACTTGCTATCGAAATTGTAACACCAATATTTAACGTTTTAGTTCAAGCATTTCAAGCTTGCTCACCTGTTTTAAACGTTATTGCTGAAGGTGTTGGTTTTGTAATTGGTATGTTTGCCAACCTTGGGTCGGTAGGACAAGGTTTAAGTGGCATTATGTCTAGTGCTTGGTCAAATATTCAAAATGTTTTACAAACAGCTGCTAGTATAATTGATGGAGCAATCTCATGGATTAAAACTGCTTTTTCTGGTGCTGGAAGTGCAGCAGGTGCAGTTAAAAATATCATTAGTGCAGCTTGGTCTGCTGTTGGTAATGTCATTAATACTATTAAAGGTGTGATTTCTAGTGCCATGAGTGCGGCAGGCGGTGCATTTAGCAGTTTTAGTGGTGTTGTCTCTAGCGTTTCTGGGACAATCAATGGTGTCATTAACGGTGTAAAAAACACATTTAACAGTTTAGCTCATATTGACTTATCAGGTGCAGGTTCAGCAATCATGAATGGCTTTCTTGGAGGGTTAAAAGCAGCTTGGGGAAATGTTCAAAATTTTGTCGGTGGTATTGCCGATTGGATTAAGGAACACAAAGGACCTATCAGCTATGACCGAGTTCTTTTAAAACCAGCTGGACAAGCAATTATGAACGGTTTGAACCAAGGGTTAAAAGAACAGTTTAAAACAGTTCAATCAACCGTTTCTGGTATGGCTGGTGCAATCGCTGATAATTTTCAAAATGATGTTTTAACGGTAGGTATGGATACTATTAGTACACCACAGTTGCAAACAGTAATGGTTGCAAATACGTTAGCTGCGCAATCGCTTGATGATAATAGTCAAGTGCTGAACATTATTGATAAGTTAACAAATCGTCCTATTATCGTTCAAATCGAATCAGACAATCAAGTGATGGCTAAGGTTTTAGCAAAACCGATTACAGATGAACAAAATCGACGTGATTCAATCACAAATGCAATTTATGGAATGGGGTGGTAATTATTGGTTGAAGTAACTTTTAATGGTGTAGAACTAACACAGTATATTACCGTTTTGGACGGTTTCACCCTTTTGGGTGGCGCTGACTTTGACCCACAATACACCGAAAATAGTATTTTAGACGGCTCTGAGTTTAGTTATATGCGTAAGAAGCATAAAACTATTCCAGTGCCTTTTTTCGTGAAGTACGAGAGTTTTTTAGGTTATGATTACTTGCAACAAGTGTTAAATGTTGAAGAACCGAAAGAGTTAACATTTAGTATTTATCCAAATCGCGTTTTTTATGCTGTTCCTAGCGGAGACTTGGATTTTGATGAAGTCAGACTGAGCGGCAAAGGAACAATTACATTTATTGTAGTTGACGGCTTAGCTCACTCAAAAGCAACTCGGACATTCAAATTCACTGAAAACGAACAAGGTACGCTTGAAGCTGAAATTGAAAACAACGGAAGCGAAGAAGTAACTGTCAACTATGAAATCAAGCTCAAAAAAGAATCTGGTTTTGTCGGCATTGTGAGCGAGTATGGCGCTATGCAGTATGGACTTAAAGAAGAAACTGACAAAGTGTATGAACATAACGCAATACTAAACCAATCAAGTGGTTATAATTTTAGCTCGTGGAAAAATGGAACAACATTTTACGAAAATACTTTTAAAAAATCAGTTACTAATATGATTGATAGTGAAAAAGGTTTAGGTGTATTACCATCTGGTTTCACTAATTCGGCTGGTGGCGGGCAGTATGGCGCTATCAAAGAATTAACGCTGACGGAAACGGCAACGAACTGGTATATTTGGGCTAAAGCGTGGTTTGAGACAGGACGTTTCGGTCAAACTGGCAATTGGTGCTTAACAGTTCTTGACGAAGATAATCATTTGATTGCAGGAATGGCACTTGAAAAAGGCGATACAACTGGAAATGCTGCAAAAGTCCAATTTTTGCTTGGCGACGGTGTAGGCGGAAGCAGAAATGTGCATATTGATTTTACGCCATCTATTTATTTAAAGGACAATCCTTACGGGGAAGAATCTAAAAATAAAGGAAGAAATACATTTGATATTAAGAAGGTCGATGACAAAATCACCTTCTTTTTTTACGGGAAATACTATCCTTACACAGAATCTCGTGTCAAAACTAAGAAAGCGGCTAAGGTTCAATTTTTCGTCGGTCAAAATATTAATCGAACGAGTGAAGCTAAGCAATTCATCACACACCACTATTTAGATGAATTTAAAATTCTAAAACTGAATGTAGAACGGTGGGTGGATATTCCTAATCGCTATTCGGCTGGCTCAACATTAATGATTTCTGGGGAAGAAGGAAGATTGTACGTTAACAATCAAATCGCGGAGAATGATGAAATTTTAGGCACGAAATATTTCAAAGTTCCGCCCGGAAAAACCAAAGTGCAACTGCTAGTTTCTGATTTTTCAGAAGTGGAAAGCGCCACAGCAACAATTGAGGAGGTTTATATTTAATGAATAATGTACGTATTGCGATTCGTGATTCAACAGATAGTTATAATATTGATTTTTTCGATAATGTATCAGGTATTCACTATCACACAGCAGATTTGAAACGTTTCTTAGCAGGTTCTTCAAGTATTTTAACCTTGAAATATCGCACAAAAGATATTGATAAGGTTACAGCTGGCTGTAAATTAGCGTTTCGTTATAAAAATAAGGATTTTTGGCTAAATATTATGGAAGTCAAAAAGAACGGCTTTGATAAAGAGCTGACAGCATTTTCATTGATTCTTGAAGCTAATAACGAAGATGAGGGACCATTTTCTGCTGACAAAGGCATGACGATGGTCGAGTATATTAAGAAATTTGATGCAGAATCATCGCTCACGATTGGGGTTAATGAAGTCGCTGATAAATCAATCAAGCTAGAATGGACAGGCACAGACACGATGCTGGCTCGTCTTTTTTCGGTGGCAAACAGTTTTGACGCAGAGCTTGAATTCGTTACAGAATTAAACGACGACTATTCTTTAAAACGTCATGTTTTAAATATTTACCGAACAGGGAATTTTGGCAAAAACGCTACAGGATTGCCTGTTCGCGTTGGAAAAGAGCTTAAAGTTATCAATTATTCCGAAAGCATCAAAAATTTAAGGACAGTTGTTTTTGCGACTGGTAAAGACGGCTTAACCATTGAAGGCTTAAGTAAAAAAGTCTATGACGATAATGGCGAATTACTCTATGAAACGAGTGGAGCATTTATTAGAGCTGTGCAGTCTCGTGACCGTTTTCCGTCTGTTGGAAAAAATACAACAGACAATTACGCTCTTTTAAATTTGGGTGATACCGAATACGAAACAAAAGAAGCATTGTATGGTTACATGCTGTCAGAGCTTAAAAAAAGATGCTTGCCTGAAATGGATTTTGAAGTAGAAGGTGTTATTGATGGTGATGTCGGCGATACTAAAACATTGATTGATGATGTCTTTCACGAACCAGAGCTTTATGTTCAAGCTCGAATTTCGGAATTGACAGAATCAATTATAACAGGCGAAAATACAAATGTTGTTTTAAGCAACTATGAACGCAAATACAGTCAAATCGCAGACAGCTTATTAAAACAGGTTGAAGCACTCGCAGAGGACGCAGCGCCTTACATCGTTCGTTTGTCAACCGATAACGGCTACAATTTCAAAAACGGTCAAGGCACAAGCACAATCACAGCTAAACTCGAGAAGTATAGCAAGATTGTTAATTCAAATTGGAAATGGTTAATTAATAACAGTATTGTCAGCGAAACATCAAGTGTCACAATCAACGCTAGTCAAGTCATTGGCACACTAAACGTTGTGGCTGTTGCAATCGTTGACGGTAACGAGGTAGCTCGTGAATACATTACATTCACTAATTCTGACGACGGCGTTGGTATTAAATCAATCAAACGTTATTACACGACTAACGACCAAGCAGAAGGCGTCACGGCTGGCGGTCAAAACTGGTCTACTAAACCAACGACTGTAACAGCTGATAATAAATATATGTGGTCTTATGATGTCGTGACATATACTAACGACACAAGCTTAGTAACAGAGCCTGCAGTTATTGGCGCTCGTGGTGATGACGGCTTGGACGCTGATACAACAGGCATTACAGAAGCGCTTGACAAAGCTAAGCAAGAATTATCTGCTTTATCAGCAAATATCGAAAAGGTGCGAGATGATTCGCTTGCAGCAGTCGCAGAAGCCAAACAACAACTCACTACAGTAGCTAACGATTTGAACACTGCTAAGCAAGACTTGCAAACACAAGCTAGTCAGTTGACTGCACAAGCTAGCGCACAGTCTGAACTAACCAAACGTGTCTCATCAGTCGAAGAAACCGCAAATGGTACGAAGACGACTGTCAGCGAGTTAAGCAAAACAGTAGATAGTAATACTAAAAATATCACTAGCGTTACTGCACGAACTAAAACCGTTGAAGATGATTTGACGAGCACGAAGACAACGCTATCACAAGTTAAAACAACTGCAGATAATACGAGCAAAAAAACAGCAACGCTTGAAACTGGCTTGAATGGTGTTAAAGCTGACTTAACAGCGACTACAACAACTGCCAACACGACTAAGACTAATCTTGCTAACTATCAAGCTAGCAATGATAAGGCAGTAGCTAACTTGCAAAGTAGTTTAAAGACTACAAATGGCAACGTCAGCAGTCTACAAACGAAGATTGAAGCAGTACCTGGTCAGATTACAAGTGCGGTGTCTGCGGTTGAGGGTAAGATACCGACGGAAATCGGCTCGTCAAATCTCTTACGAAAAACAGCTGTTAATACAGACAATCTGAGATACTTCACAGCATGGAATGTGTCAGTTAGTGTTGATGGACAAGCGTTTAAAATCGTGTCAACTGAAGCTAAGTCTGGCGGTTCTGGGTTCATCGGAAATAATAAAATCTACAATTTAACCAAAGACAGATTTTATACTTTCGGCTTCTGGGTTTTAGCTAACAAAGATAAAACGTACAATTATAATAATTTAGGTCACTTTCAAGCTGTTGGAGAGGACAACACTACGAACAACTTAACGACGCCGGTCTACAATCTAACTACTATAAAAGCTGGTGTTTGGACGCGTGTCTACTGCACATTTAAAGCCACAGCCACCGCTTATTTTAGACCTTATTTTTTAGGTCTAAAAAGCGGCGACGAGATTCACATTCGCGACCTCATGTTGAACGAAGGAAAAGTTCCTTTGACGTACACACCAGCCGTCGAAGACGATATAACCAAACTCAACACGACACTAACTCAAACAGCCAACGGTCTTAAACAGCTTAGCACGCAAGTAACGTCGCAAGGCAGTACGATTACATCACACACTAACTCGATTAATTCATTGACTACTGGTCTGAGCGCTAAAGTCTCACAGACAGATTTCAATACGTTAAGTGGACGTGTAACGACTGCTGAAAATAACATCACAGCTAAAGCTAACGAGTTGAGCAGTAAGATTACGAGTGTGGAGGGAAAAATACCGACAGCAATTGGCGGGCGGAATTTACTGACGAAAACGAATCAAGGTGCTACTGGTTGGAATTGGATTATGCAAGCTGGTGACAAAACGATTGAATCTGTTAGTTCTGAAGGTATCAATGCAGTAAAACTAACGAAAGGAACTGCAACAGCTCATAGTGGTTACAGTGTAATTTATTGTAGCGGCGTACTGTCTAAGCTTATAGAATCAGATACTCAATATGTTTTATCTTTCGATGTATACCCAAATGTGTACACAACTTTTAACGCTACTCTCATGGATAGCAATTCTAGTAACAGACTCACTACAGTTGCAACTATGAATACTGCGGCTGCTAACAAATGGACAAAAGTAAGCTGTATACTCACACGTCTCCAGAATTTACCAGCAAATATAGGTGGACAAGTTGTCTATTTGACAGGCATGTCTAGTGCTAACGGTGTTAGCTATATTATCAAGAATATAAAACTGGAAAAAGGCAACATACCCACAGACTGGACACCTGCTCCCGAAGACTATGACAGCAAGCTAGCCACTGCACAGTCTGAAATCAAACAGACGACTGATGCCATTAGTGCTAGTGTGTCTGCGTTGGATAATGCGACGGTTAAGACAGCTAGTTTGAATCTTGACAATAATGGCTTTGTTACCAAAGTCGGTAAAACCGTTAACGGAAATACTTTCGCGACGATGATTGCGCAAGACGAAAACGATGTTCAAATTATCGCTAAGAAAATGAAAGTCAGCGGTGACATGATTGTCAATGGTGCGATTACGGCGGAGAAACTAAATGTCAATAGCTTGTCTGCGTTGAGTGCAAAACTCGGTGATGTGACATCTGGTTCAATCACGAACGCCTTCTCATCTGGTACACGAAGTGGAAATATCAAAATTAAGGATAATGTTGAAATCACATCAACAGACACCTCTAATTTATTACCTGAAAAGGCAAAAGAAAACTTAGTGCTGTCCACTGGAAGCTTAGCAATGAATGCTAGCACATCAAGCGATGAAGCAACACACTCAATGTTAATCATGCCAGAGACAATTAAGTATACTAAAAATAATTACGACACCACTCGAGGTGGCACGAGTGGGTGGAGTTTGACACATAACGGCTACTATTCAATGCTTCAAGTTGATATGGTTTGGCAAAATGTACGACTTAACAATACCTCGAATTTAATGTATGGTATTGTCGCCAATTATGTCAGAATTGGTAATTTAGTAACAATTTCAATCAATCGCCAAATCAGTAATATTGCTGTTGTCGCCGAAAACGAAATAGCGAGCGAAAAAATCCCAGAAGGTTTTAGACCAATTTCACAAGCTCATCTTGTGTTAGTCGGTGGTACCAATAAATCGATTGACGCAACTTGTATTGTGCATTTAAATCCAGACGGTTCAATCGGTTTTACGAATAATAAAACCGGCAATCATGTTTGGTCTGGCACAGTAACTTATACATGCGTTGAACCTATGCCTTACGTCAAAGATTTAAATAATGGTTCTACAATTTAAAAAAAGGAGAAACAAAAATGACAGAATTACTTGATACTACTAAAATTACACAACCTTTTGATTTGCCAACAGCAGTCAAATACATGCACGAAAACGGTGAATATATTCGTTATCGTTCAAATGGTTATGATTTTTACATGTATATTTCAAAAGAGCAAAAACCAGTTGTGGTTAATGGCAAACGTCAGCTTAAAGAGTTTGAAAAAATCTACGGTATTTCACAATATGGCGGTTCAATCACTAACATTCCGCTCGCTGATTTGCTCGACGCTAAATGCTATATTATGCAATTTGACGAGACTGGTGACCCTATCTGGAGCGAGCCAGCAGAAACAAATGCTAGTGAAGCTTAGAAAGCAGGATACATATGTGGAAACCTGAAATTATTAGCATGTTTTTAAGCGCGTCAGTCTCAGTATTGACGCTCTTTACTTTTTTTCAAAGCCGTATGACGAGCAGCGAACGTCGTACGACAATTTTGGAAGAAAAGGATAAACAACAAGACAAAGAGTTGATTGAAATCAAAAAACGATTAGACAATCACGACAAACAGAATGAAGCACTTATTCGACTAACAACTGAAATCACTAATTTGAGTGAGAAAGTCGAAAAAATCGATAATAAATTGGAGGAGTTATCATGACAGTTATTTTAATAGCTGCAACAGTTGTAGCACCTATTATTTCAGCACTTGTGAACGTTGTAAAAGAACAATTTGGATTGAATGGCAAGCTTGTTTCTGGGCTTGCTATTTTAATTGGTGTGCTTGTAGGACTTGCATATGCCTTTACTATTGTTCACGGGCAATATGCTGAATATTGTTGGGGCGGTCTGATTGCTGGCTTGTCAGCGATTGGCTATTACGAGATTGCCTTTAAAGGAGGAGGAAGCGATGAAAAATAAAATCAATCGTGTATTAGTAGCGTTTGTAACCTTAGCAACCTTACTATTGCAATCAACGGCTTATGCTGCAGTTGGCGACCAAGGGGTCGACTGGTCTCGTTACCAAGGCACGAATGGGATTTTTGGATATGCGCACGATAAATTTGCCATTATCCAAATTGGCGGTATCAATGGTGGCGGTATGTACGGACAAACGACATATGAAACGCAAGTGGCGTCAGCTATCGCACAAGGTAAACGTGCACATACGTATATTTGGTACCAAGTCGGCGGAAATGCTAGCTTAGGTGAGCAAGTATTAAATACATTCTTGCCACAGGTTCAAACACCTAAAGGCTCAATCGTAGCCTTGGACTACGAAAGTGGTGCTAGCGCTGACAAGCAAGCGAATACTAACGCAATCTTGCATGGTATGCGTATGATTAAAGCTGCAGGTTATACACCTATGTATTACAGCTATAAACCCTATACAGTAGCTAACGTGTATGTCGACCAAATCATTCGTGAGTTCCCAAATTCACTTTGGATGGCTGCTTATCCAGACTATAATGTAACGCCAACACCAAATTACAATGTCTTTCCAAGTATGGACGGTGTAGCGATTTACCAATTCACATCGACTTACATTGCTGGCGGTCTTGACGGAAACGTTGATTTAACTGGTATTACCGACAACGGCTATACTAAGAACAATAATCCAGAAACCCAAACACCAGCTATTAGTCAAGGTCAACAAGCGGACAACACGCCTAAATCTGACATTGTTGTAGGAAACCAAGTTAAAGTTAAATTTAGTGCTAATGCATGGGCGACTGGTGAAGGTATTCCAGATTGGGTTAAAGGTCGTACATATGACGTAGTACAAGTGTCCGGCAATCGTGTGTTGTTAGCAGGTATTAATTCATGGATTAATAAATCAGACGTTGAAATTATTTCAGTAGCTAACACACAAGCAACTACAACTAGCACTTACACAGTTCAATCTGGTGACACATTGTCTGGTATTGCTTCAAAATTCGGAACAAGCTATCAAACACTAGCAAGCTTGAATGGGATTTCAAATCCAAACCTTATCTATGCAGGACAAGTCCTACAAGTGACTGGTTCAGCAAACAACAGTTCAGTTTATTACACGGTTCAATCTGGTGATAACCTATCAAGTATTGCAAGTCGCTACGGCACAAGCTACCAATCAATCGCAGCACTAAATGGTCTTACTAATCCAAACTTGATTTATGTAGGGCAAACACTTAAAATTAAATAGCAAACACTTTAACACCCCTAGCCCTTGTGGTTAGGGGCTTTTTCTAATTTTCCCGATGTCAGGAAAATTGGCAGTCATGCATGTTTATGGTATAATCGTTGTGCAGGAAAAGCCTTGTTTAACGTTATAAGTAACGAAGAGATTCTTTTCTTATCGTGAAGATTATGATTTTGAATACATTTCAGATTATGTAGACGCTGATGAGCCTACCAGAGACGAATTCGAGACAGAGACAGATTATCAAGAGGTCATGAAAGACTTCAAGGAGAATTTAGATAGCCTTAAATTCACGAAACACAAGAAGATGACTATTGCTGATTTAGTTCATGAATTGTGGAAACAGAACCAAATTTTCAAATAATATGTTATACTATAAGTACCTCGTTTGAGGTATTTTTTTATCTTACAAATTGCACCCGATTTTTTCGGGTGTTTTTTAGTGCAATAAAAAAAAGCCTTGTCCGTAAAGCTTAAGGTGGGGAATTGGCGGGGACGAGTGCTAGAAAAGGCATGAGTATATAGTTGTTTCAATTATATCATAAA
>OBVF01000099.1_pt1 | contig 34175 bp, 33 predicted proteins | sample 1476041 | NCBI WGS metagenome assembly OBVF01 (sample SAMEA2579983, study PRJEB22360) | human gut metagenome
AGTAAGCGTCAAAGATTATGATGGCAAATATATTGGTGAACATAAAGAACGTAATGAAATCTTTTTAAAAAATATAAAGCAGAAGCAGAGAAAAAATATAAAAAATATGTGAAAGAAGTATTTGGTCTTGACTGTAAAATCAATTTAGTTGATTCTTATACAAATTCATATGGATTTGGAGAGAAAAATCAATCTGACGGTTTAGCAGTAGTTGGTACAGTTAAATATGATGTGCCATTTCAATTAGAGTTACTTTTTGTGGAATCCAATGGCAAGTTAGTTATCACAACGTTTACTCCCGGACATGTTAATGAAACATCTGCCGCAGTTGCAGCAATGATGTATAAATATTATGAATATGACATTGAACAGGCACGGTTAAAATTCAAGAGTGAAGTTAAAAGGAGCAGAATTTAATCAACAAATGGAGATTTTAATTAATAAGTATCCTGAAATAAAACGAAATATGTGTTTAGAATTTATTGCTTTTTATAATAAGAAAGCAAAAGATAATGTTAATAGATACTCATGGAATTTACAAATACCAACGAATGACACAATGAAAAAAATACCAGGAACCAAGATGATGTACTTCTATAAAGATGGTGTATCTCCAAGTGAATTAGGTGAAGATGGCAAATTAAAAAGACAAACAAATGATATATCTATGGATGGAGGCAACTGGGATAAATATAAAAACGAAAAGAATTAACAAAGATATGATTGAGAATACGGATGAATAGCTTAATTTTTAAAATCTTTCAGTTGCTACAAATTAATAAGCAATGCATGACTTAGAAAATTAGAGAAGCAACCAAATTTAGCATCGAAGTTATATCGCATAAAACAAAAGTATTGACTATAAAAATATTAGCGTGTATAATTTATCTCGAAATCGAAATAAATTGAAGGGTGGTGAGGATGTGGATCGCACGCAACAATCATTAAAAGCTTTTGTCGGTCTAAATCGAACTTTAGATACTTTGGAAAAAATTGTTCAACGAGATGTGAAAAATTATGGACTTAATATTACAGAATTTGCTGTACTAGAGTTACTTTATAACAAAGGTCCTCAACCCATTCAACGTATTAGGGATAGAGTACTGATTGCTAGCAGCAGTATTTCGTATGTAGTGAGTCAGCTTGAGGAGAAAGGGTGGCTATTACGAGAGAAGGATTTAAGAGATAAGCGCATATACAATGCAACGTTAACTGAAAAAGGTCAACAATTTATGGCGGACATATTCCCGCAACATGCGATAACATTAGAACACGCATTTTCAGTGTTATCAGATGAAGAATTAGTGACATTACAACAAACATTCAAAAAGCTAAGTGCACAAAATGCCGACGTGTAAAAATGTGCACTTTTCTTTCAATTTAAAATTATCTCGAAATCGAAATAAAATAGAGGAGGCATTATTTATGACAAACAATCAATTATTAGGTATTCACCATGTCACTGCAATTACAGATGATGCAGCACGCAATTATAAATTTTTTACTGAAATTCTAGGTATGAGACTCGTTAAAAAGACAGTTAACCAAGATGATATTCAAACATATCACACTTTCTTTGCTGACGATGTTGGTTCTGCAGGAACGGATATGACATTTTTTGATTTTCCTGGTATTCCAAAAGGCCGTAAAGGCACAAATTCAATAACAAAACCATCATTTCGCGTACCTAATGATGATGCATTAGAGTATTATTTAAAACGTTTTGACGAATATGGTGTTGAACATGAAGGAATCCAAACATTATTTGGTAAAAAGGTATTACCATTTCAAGAAGAAGATGGTCAAGATTATCAATTAGTATCTGATGAAGGTAATACTGGCGTAGCACCTGGTAAACCATGGAAAAATGGACCAGTGCCAGAAGACAAAGCAATCTATGGCTTAGGACCAATTGAAATTACAGTAAGTTACTTCGATGATTTTAAAAAGTTATTAGAAGATATATATGGCATGAAAGTCGTTGTTAGCGAAAATGATGTTGCACTATTAGAAGTTGGTGAAGGTGGTAATGGGGGACAAGTCATTTTAAGAAGAGATTCTAAAAGTCCGAATGCCTTTCAAGGATATGGTGAAGTTCACCACGTATCATTTAGAGTTAAAGATCATGAAGCGATTGAACAATGGATTAAAAAATACTCAGAAGCACGCATTCCAAACTCTGGATTAGTCGATCGCTTCTATTTCGAAGCACTTTATGCACGTCTCGGCCACATATTACTTGAAATTTCAACAGATGGACCTGGATTTATGGGTGATGAGCCATATGAAACGTTAGGCGAGAAATTATCATTACCACCTTTTTTAGAAGAACAAAGAGATTATATTGAAACACAAGTAAGACCATTTGACACAACGGGTAAAAGCTATAAATAAGGAGGGCGAACATGATGGAATCGATTCAACGCATTCATCATATTTCTGCAATTGTTGGAAATGCACAAGAGACTTATGATTTTTACACAAATATTTTAAACTTAAAATTAATTAAGCAAACAGTTAATTTTGAAGATATCGATACGTATCACTTATATTTTTCAAACGAGAAAGTAAATTCAGACATGGTGTTAACTTTCTTTAACTGGCCAAATCAATATAGGGGACGTATTGGTTCAGGACAGATTGGTCGTTTAGCATTTAGAATTCCTAAAGATAGTATGACAAGTTGGGAAATGCATTTAAATGCACACGGAGTCAAAACACGTCAAACGCAATCATTTAATCAACCTACGTTAGAATTTGAAGATATACATGGTTTAACGTTAGCAATGGTTGAAAGTGATGAAGAAATGAAAACAAATGACATTATTGGGTTTCATGGTGTCACTATGCTTTCTGCTAATCCAGAAGCCACTCGACAATTATTACACAATGACTTAGGTTTGGAACATGTTCAAACTACGAGCGTCAATGTTCAACTTCAAACTGTAGGAGACATTCATCATCAAGTTATTGTCAAAAATTTTGTTAATCCACAACGTGTGCGCTGGGGTACAGGTATCTTTCATCATATTGCTTGGGCCGTGCCTAATAATGAATCGCAACTAGAGTGGCGTAAATATCTAGTGAATAAAGGGTTGAACGTTACAGATGTGAAAGAACGTTTTTACTTTCATGCAATTTACTCTAAAGAACCTGGGCATATAATCTTTGAATTTGCTACTGTAGGACCAGGGTTTATGGTTGATGAAGATATCGATGAATTAGGTACAGCACTTCAATTGCCACCGTTCTATGAAGCACGTCGTCATGAAATTGAAGCAGCCTTAACACCATTAAAATTAAATTCATAGTGAGAAAGTGGGGATAGAAATGGAACATATTTTTAGAAAAGGTCAAGAAGATGCACCAACGTTAATATTATTACATGGCACAGGTGGTGATGAAGCCGATTTAATTCCATTCGGAACGGCTTTGAATTCTGATTATAATCTGCTAGGTATTCGTGGTGAAGTGAATGAAAATGGAATGAATCGTTATTTTAAACGTCTGGCTGAAGGTGTTTATGATGAAGCCGATCTTAATTATCGTGGACAGCGTTTATTAGATTTTATTCATGAAGCGGCAAAGCAATATCATTTTGATTTAGATAAAGCGGTATTAGTAGGGTTCTCAAATGGTTCTAATATAGCTATTAATTTAATGTTACGTCCAGAAGCGCCATTTAAAAAAGCATTGCTATACGCACCACTATATCCAGTTGATGTGACGTTAACTAGAGATATGAGTAACGTTCAAGTCCTATTATCCATGGGACAAAATGATCCGATAGTACCATTAGAACAAAGTCAAAAAGTGATTAATCTATTTAAACAGAATGGTGCTACGATTACAGAAGTTTGGGTAAATAGTCATGAAATAACTCAAGAAGGATTAGAAAAAGGGCAAGAACTTTTAGCTAAATAACTTAAAAATTAAAGTTCCTAAAGGGAGTCAAAACGCTTTAGGAACTTTTTAATTTAACTTTTAAGTGTTTTTAAGCGTTTAAAACCTTTAAATATAATTGGAATAAGTAGAATGAAGCCGAATAATCCCATAATAGGGAAGACTTTTCCGATTAAAGAAATAAAGCCAATAAATGTGCAAATGTACGTTGCTATCGCCATGATGATAATCATGACATAGTATTTAGTAGTAAATGGTTCACTAAAACGTGCAGCAAAGGCATACATTAAGCCGACAACAGTGTTATAAATCACTAACACCATAATCACAGACATAATCGTCCCCAAAATAGGAGATATATGTTGAGCAAGTAAAAGTGAAGGTAAGGCAACACCTTTGATTTCCGTGTATTTCGTTAATAATCCAAGATTAATCATTAGTATTAAAAAAGTTACAATTAGCCCTCCGCATAATCCGCCCCAAAGCGTCGAAGATTTATATTGGAGACGACCACCCATCACAGATAAAAAGCTAAAAGCAGCTGCAATTTGTAAACTTGCATAGTTTAAGCCATCAAACCACCAACCAGGCGAATGTGTTTGAAGTTTGTTATTGTCTGAATCCACAATTGAAAAATCGAGATGTCCAGTTATAAAGTAATAAACAGCAATAATTGTTACTACAATGATTAGGAAAGGAGTGACCATGCCTAAAACAGTAATAAGACGTTCGAATTTTAAAAATAGTGTAGCTAAGATTAATAGCACTAATAAGAGCGAGCTAATCCAATATGGTAATTTAAAGCTTTCATGTATTGTAGAGGCACCGCCAGCCGTCATAATAATAGCTAAAGAAAGTAAAAATAATGTTAAAACAATATCAAAAAATTGGGCGATTGTTGGGTGTAAATAGTAACGAATTGCTTGTGAATGATTGTACGCTCTGAGACGATATCCTGTATTAAGAACGAAGATACCACCAACAGTAATCATTGCTCCTGTAATAATTAGACCAGGAATACTGCCACTCCCATGAATCGTAAAGAATTGAAAAATTTCTTGACCAGTGGCAAACCCTGCACCAACAACGACACCTACAAAAGCAAAGGCGACCATCATTGATTCTCTAAATGAACTCATGTATGTCATCCTTTCTAACCAAATAGTATATATATACATTTAAAATTAAATTTATTATATAAAGCAATATCTATATATATTAGACTATTTTGAGAAAAAAAGAAATGGGAAGTTTGTCTCAAGAGTAAAGTTGTATTTTTGGAATATACAAATAGCGATATTTCCCCTATAACGTGTATGGTATAAATACATCTTAAGTTTAATCAAGAATGGGTTAGACAGTCTTAATGCATTTAGCATTAAAATTTGCTAATATATAGCATGATTCATAAGAAAGTATATCGTAAAAGGGGGGGCACTATGTCGTTTAATCTGCCAATTATGTTAGTCATCGTGTTGTTTTTAACACTAGGAATATTTAGTCAATGGCTTGCCAATCGTATTAAATGGCCGTCAATCGTCGTCATGTCGATTGTAGGTTTATTAGTTGGTCCGATATTGGGTTTAGCAAATCCTAAAGAAACGCTTGGTTCTGACATTTTTAGTCCTATTGTTTCATTAGCGGTTGCGATTATTTTATTTGAAGGGAGCAGTAACCTAGACTTTCGTGAATTGAAAGGTATTTCTAAAGCTATATTACGTATCATCACTGTAGGTGCTGCGATTGCTTGGGTATTAGGTGCTATAGCATTACATATGATTTTACATTTTCCTATAGCCGTTGCTATCGTTGTTGCTGGATTGTTTTTAATCACGGGACCAACTGTCATTCAACCACTGCTCAAGCAAGCGAAAGTACGAAAAAATGTCGATTCTATTTTACGTTGGGAAAGTATTATTCTTGATCCCATTGGCCCCATATTAGCGTTAAGTGCCTTTTATATTTATCAAATTATTGATGAAGGTTTTGGTTTGCATGTGATACTTATATTCGGCTGTCAGATTATTGGTACGATTGCGATTGGATTTGGTGCATCATTCTTGTTCAATTGGCTAATTAAATTAGACTTTATTTCACAAGGCCTTATGCCGTCAATTCAACTAGTCTTTATTTTATTAGTTTTTAGTATATGTGATCAAATACTACCTGAATCAGGTTTGCTGGCTGTTACTATTTTTGGTTTGATGATGGCGCGTCAAAAACGACATGATTTAATTTTTAAAGAATCAGATCATTTTATTGAAAATTTATCATCTATTCTGGTGTCAACTGTATTTATACTTATCACATCATCTTTAACATCAGATATTTTAGTCAATATATTGTCATGGCAATTAGTTCTGTTTGCATTAGTAATGATTGTTCTTGTTCGCCCTATATCCGTTCTGCTTTCAACTATAGGCACTGAGATAACGAAAAAAGAGCGTGCCTTAGTCGCAATGATGGCACCTAGAGGAATCGTGGTATTAACCGTGGCACAATTTTTTGGGGCTTTATTTATGGATAATGGTGTAAAAATGGCATCTTACATCACGCCCGTAACGTTTGGTTTAGTTTTTATTACTGTCGTGATTTATGGCTTTAGCTTTACACCGCTTAGTAAAGGACTTGGATTAGCTAGTACAGAACCACCTGGTGTCATCATCGTTGGGGAAAGTGCCTTTTCGTTTCATTTAGGATCAAAATTGCGTGAACATCATATTCCCGTTATGGTCTTCAACTTATTTACCAATACGACAGAACAAGCTCAACAATTAGGCTTTGAAGTGTTTGAAGGTAACTTGTTGTCAAGCAATGACCGCATCTATGCCGATTTAATTCGCTATAATAAATGTTTACTGATGACTAAGTCATTTATTTTTAATAGTCTAGCTTTTAATGAATTGGTACCTGAATTTGGCTTAACTAATGTGGATATGATGCCTGTATCCTTTACTGATGAACAAGCTCGAAATAACTTAAATGGTCCTTTACGACATCATATTTTATTTGATGAAAATCACAGTCCGAAATGGTTTGACAACTGCATTGTTAATCAAAATATTATCGATGTTCCAGCTGCACAATTTGATTATGATCATTCATCTGATATGATTATTTATCATATTGATGACAATCAGGTTGTTAGGTTTAATCATAGTACTAAAAAGATGCCACATTATGAAGACGGTATTTATGGCGTGCTTAAAAATGTATATAATGTTTAAAATAACAAACGCGCATCAATAGAAAAAGATGCGCGTTTTTATTGAAAAAATGTGTCAGCTAATTAAGATAGCGATCATGCATTAATGTCTTGAGAATATCGATTTGTTCTTGAATATGGTAACCATCATTGGTATCACGTATTTTTTTGCGTTGTAGCTCTTCATCTACGACTCGACGTACAGATAGTTCATCAGCCCCATCAGATAGTACTTTATCTTTCGTATTAAATTCTTGGTGAGCAACAAGCTGCATACCGAATGAATTGTATAATAATGTATAGCCAGCAATACCTGTAGTTTTTTGATAGGCTTTTGAGAAACCACCATCAATTACAAGCATTTTACCATCAGCTTTAATTGGGTCTTCTCCATCAATTTCCTTAACAGGTGTATGCCCATTGATAATACGTCCTTCATCAGGATTCAGACCAAAGTCTTTTAACATTTTACGAATCATATCTACATCTTCACGTAGGTGATAATAAGGGTTCTTTTCTTCTTTATGTGAGACCTTATCTTCAATAAAATAACGTTCAAATGTTGTCATGGCACGTTTACCAAATAATGAACTATATTTACCAGTCCATAAATACCACACTAGGTCAGTAGATAAGTCGTCTGTAATATCCTTATGGTCAAATGCTTCACGTACATGCGTTTCAAATACATCTAGTAAATCACGTCCTTGATGTTTCACACCTTCAATTTCAAAAGCTTCCATTTCTCCATTTTCATCAACAGGAATACAGCCATGGATGAGTAAATTACCGTTATAAGGAAGATATAATGTACCTTTTTGCATTAAAAATGACATATGACGTTTTAATTTTTCTGATTGTTGGAATGACAATAACAGCTTATTAATAACATCATCTTCTTCAGGTAACAATTGACCAGGATTTTGTGGATCCACAGTAGTAAAGCACGTATTTGTTAATGGGTAGGTCTTACCATACACAGTAATCTTGTTGTTGTCATAATCTGTTTTTTCAAGCACGAGACGCTCTTCCATTTCAAAGTTTGGACGTCGTTTAATAATAGGTATTTCTAATTTGAATTGGATTATGGCAATCGCTTGATGTATTTTTGTTATTTGATCTTCTTCTAGTTTCGTTAAAGCAGCTTTTTTATCCGGCCGTTTTTTAGGCTTGAAAGCAGGATTGTTCCCGTCATAATAGGCTTCCGCAAGAGTGAGTAACGGTCGTAAATTAATGCCATATGCATCTTCGATAATATCTAAGTTATCATAACGCGCGCAAATGCGAAGTAAGTTGGCTAAACACACCTTTGAACCGGCATAGGCACCAATCCATAATACGTCATGATTACCCCATTGGATATCGACAGAATGATAATCGATAAGTGTATCCATAATTTTATCTGGTTGAGGTCCACGGTCATAAATGTCACCAACAACATGGAGATGGTTCACGACTAATCGTTGAATTGTATAAGATAAACCGATAATTAAATCATCTGATTGTTCAAGTTCAATAATTTGGTTCACGAGTGTTTCATAATAAGATTTTTTGTTATTAAATTCATTACTTTTGTACAATAGTTCTTCAACAATATAGACATATTGCGTCGGTAAAGCTTTCCGCAATTTTGAACGTGTATATTTAGAAGAACAGTATGTAATAAGTTCAATTAGGCGTTCAATCGTAGTGATATACCACAGATTGAGTTGTCCTCTAGAATTAAATTCATTTTTAATTAGCTTTAACTTTTCTTCGGGATAATAAACAAGGGCAGCTAAATCATTAATTTCTTTAGTGGTTAATTTATCTTTAAAGATATCATTTATTTTCGCGCGTACGTTGCCTGAACCATTGCGCAATACATGTTGGAACGAATCATATTCACCGTGTAAATCACTGACAAAGTGTTCCGTGCCTTTTGGTAATTCTAAAATAGACTCTAAGTTAATAATTTCCGTAGCAAGTTTTTCTGGACTATCGTAATGATGGGAAAGTAAATCTAAATACTTTTGCTTAAGTTCACTTAGTGTATTCGGTGTCATAATTGCGTCACTCCTGTATATAGTTTAAATCGAAATAATACTTCTATATCAATGATTAAATCGCTTACATAAATTATTAACAAAAATACAGAACATTTCAACATAAGCGCTTAAGAATAAAAAAACTTAGAAGTTATGTTGCGTCACTTCTAAGTTCTCTATTTATTATTTGATATTTTTATGTTTTTTGAAAAAGAGTCGATAAGCAAGATAAAGGATTGCAATAATTAGAATGATATACATTACATAAGAATAAGTATGAAGTGCATTCATCAGTACGTCGAAGCTATCGCTAAGTACACGACCTAATAAAATGAGCGCAAAGTTCCAAATCGTAGTACCTAATAACGACAGTGTTACGAACTTAACAACATTCATGCGGTTAATACCTGCTGGAATGGTAATCAAGACACGCAATACAGGAATAAAGCGACATAATAATACCGCCCAAGCCCCATATTTCTTGAACCAATCGTTTGCACGTTTTAAATCTTTGCTTTTTAATTTAACCCATTTGCCATATTTATCAACAAATCGATATAGACTGTTTTCTGAAATAAGACGGCAGAGATAGAATAAAATTAATAAACCAATAAAAGAAGCGATTGTTGAAATCGTAAATAATATTGCAATAGATAGGCCGGATTTCACAGACATTAAACCGGCAAAGGTTAAAATAATTTCAGATGGTACGACGGGTAAGACATTTTCTAACAAAATTAAAATAAAAATGGCAGTATAGCCCCATTGATTTATAAAATCAGTAATGATTTGTTCCATAAAGACAGTAAACTCCTTTAAGATTTAACAATCCACTTTAGTTATATCAAACAAAAAATTCATAGTAAATTCATTATAATCAAATTTACTATGAATTGCTTGCTTTATCATTTATTTAGCTATAATTTTGAAGTTATTAACTCATTTTAATGCTTTTAAGAACTGATGGTATAACTGTTGCGCTTCTTCATTGTTTGTGACGCCATAGACGTTCATACGACCATCTTGAAACAGTGTCATGCGGTAATTTTGATAGTGTATCAGCTTAGCGAAAGGTGTTTCTTTAATGATATGTCCTGGGAAATGATGTGCATAGTCAAAGGCGTGTGTTTGGAAACGAAATAAATATGTTTTTCCACATAAATTTTCGATATGTGTTTGTTGTTTGGTTTCCAATATCTCATAATAGCCTTGCACACATACTTGACAGTTGTCATCTTGTAATACATCGACGTTCATAGCCTTATATGAGACGTTGAATACATCGAGTGTAATTAATTGTTTTGAAAAGCCTACACCAATGAGGTATCGAACGGCTTCCATCACTTCATAACTTGCGACTTGTGAAATGATAGGTGGAAGAACACCATTTATTGCACAACTTTCACCCGTCTCAGGAATATATTGTAGCAAGCATTTTAAACAAGGACCTTTAAAATCTATGCCATACACCGTTCCTTTACTGCCAACCGCAGCACCATAAACCCAAGGAATTTGATATTTATGGCATACTTCATTTATTAAATAACGAATTTTAAAATGATCCATACCGTCAATCACAATGTCTGGTTGCACGCTTGTCAATAATGCTTCTATCGTTGAGGACTCGACTTCTTGATAGAAGGTCGTTACATTAACCTCACTATTAATGTGTTGAATATGTTGTTTGATAGCCTCTACTTTAGGTAGCATATTATCTGCGTCTTCTTCAGTATAGAGTGATTGACGATGCAAATTAGATGTTTCAATGATATCCATGTCAACAATATATAAATTTCGCGCCCCCATACGAGCTAGTTGTGCAGCAACATGACTGCCTAGCGCACCAGCACCCATAATTAAAATTTGCGCGTGCGATAGTGCAGTTTGTCCATGTTCGCCAAAAGGGGCAAAACGTATTTGTCGCTCATAACGAGACATTATAAGAAACCGAGTCCTTCAGTTGGGCTAGATGCTTGTGCAGTATATTTAACTGGAATACGTCCTGCCTCATAAGATAAGCGACCTGCTTGGATACCTAATTTCATTGCTTCTGCCATTTTTACAGGGTCTTTTGCCCCTGACACAGCTGTATTGAGTAAGATACCATCAGCCCCTAATTCCATAGCATGACATGCATCTTTTGGTGATCCAATGCCGGCATCAACAATTACAGGAACATTGGAATTTTTAATGATATAACTTAAGTTAAGCTGATTATTAATACCTCGGCCTGTACCAATAGGTGAAGCGAGTGGCATTACAGCATGTACGCCAAGTTCTTCCAATCGTTTTGCTAGGACGACATCATTAGAAATATAAGGGCAAACGATATAGCCTTTTTCTAACAATACTTTACAAGCTTCATACGTTTCAAATGGATCGGGTAAGAGTGTTTCATCATCACCAATCACTTCAACTTTAATCATGTCACATACACCGGCATGATTAGCAATTTCAGCAATACGAATCGCTTCTTTCGCTGTTTTTGCTCCAGCTGTATTTGGGAATGTAATAAAATCTTTGAGATTAATATTTGCAAGTGGGTTTGGTAAATTTTTGTCATATAAGTTCATGCGTCTTACCGCAAAAGTTAAGACATTTGTTTCTGACGCTTCAATCGCTTTGGTTTGAATGTCTTCATTGTCAAATTTACCTGTGCCTAATAATAAACGTGATTTTAATTCTAATGAGCCAATTTTAAACATATTATCCGCCTCCAACAAATTCTAGTAATTCTAATTTATCGTCTTGTCTTACCGTGTGACTGTGGTAGTCATCTTGTTTAATTAAAGTGTCATTATATTCAACGATGACACGTTTCGGATCTAATTCTAATGCAAGTAACACATCTTGAATGGATTGTTCCTTGTCAAATGTGAAAGGGTCACCATTAATCATGCACTTCATATGTTTCCCTCCTAGTCGCTGAAAATGTGTTATAAATATCTGGTTTGATACCAGATAACAACCAATTTGCAATATCTCTGCCAATTATAGGTGACAATAAAATACCGTTACGGTAGTGACCAGTAATGGCAAATAGACCATCATCAATGCGATCCATAATCGGTAGTTCTTGTTCAGTGTATGGTCGCACACCAGACCATTGTTTAATGATTTTACTGTGCGCTAATGCTGGAATGCGTTCGCTTGACTTTTCAAGTAACCAATGTATTCCATCATCGGTATTGCCGACAGAATAATTATCAAAGTCGCTGGTTGCACCAATTAAGAAACGGTTAGGTTTCTTAGGTACAATATAGCAACCATTTGTCATAAAAACGGTTTCGGTAAGTTTCAAGTCATTATGTTCGACTAAAATAACTTCACCTTTTACCCCGATAACTTTACGTGGCAAATGATAATGTTCAAGTAATTCTGATGACCATGCACCTCCTGCGACAATCACTTTTTGCGCATATAATGTACCGGTTGTTGTCATAACTTGATAAAAGCCATTATCTTTACGTATATTGGTAACTTCTGTTTCATAGTATCGATGAATATCACGCTTTAAAATCGATTTTAATAAGGCTTGTGTGTAATGATGTGCATTAATTTGTCCGTCTTTTGGGATATAAATTGATAATGGACTAGGATTGATTGTGCCATGTGAAAGTTGCTTTAAAGCGTTATCGCTTAATTTAGTGACACTTGAATCATGTGCATTTAAAAATTCATACTGAGCCATTAAGTGATTAACATCATCTTTGCTGCTAGCTACTTTAATTAACCCAGAATTTTGAAACTGAATGTCGATACCTGTTTCTTGAAATAAGTCTGCGGCTAAATCAGGAAACATAGCTCGCGATTCAAGCGCGAGACGAAATAGAGCGCTGTCATAAGTAAATTCATTTTGAGCGCCTAACATTCCACCTGCCTTATAAGAAGCATGTTTGCCAGGAACATCTCTATCAACAATCGCAATATCCAAATGGCTTTCACTTAAAGAACGTGCAATGGACATGCCGATGACACCTGAACCAATAATTAGTACATCATGCATGATGATGCCACTCCTTTCGAAATTGATGAATAACTGAAGCGGATGATTTCATAAAGAAAGAAATTGCACATATTCCAGCAAATTTGGGGGATAGTTTGCGGATAGTATCCGTTGTTATACCACCAATTGCATATACAGGGATGGGAACTTCTAATACCGAATCGATTTCAACTTGAGAACGTGGCGGTAAATTGGGTTTTGAAGGTGTAGGAAAAATATGCCCAAAAAAGACCGCGTCAAGTCCCGCTTCATAAGCCCGGATTACCGAAGATAAATGATGTGTAGACATAGATACGTGTATGTCAGGATATTTAGACTTAAGATGAAATGCTTGTGCGTCATTTTCTCGGAAGTGAATATTCTGTAATCCCAATGTATTTAACAGCTTGACATCACTGTGTATCATCATCTTAGATTTTGGAAATCCCTGATAAATTAACTGTTGAATAAAGTGCTGTAATTCCTTCTGAGACATAGAAGTTCTAAAAAGTAAAAAATCTATGTCCTGCTCGATAGTAAGAAAGTGCTGCAAATCGTTGTTGTCTAAAAATTTATATTCTGTTATCGCAATGAAAATGAACATCACCTCATTTAAATTAAAAAAACGCTAAACCCAAGTAGGGAATAGCGTATAGTATCGTTACTTTATATCCTTCGCCACTTCCCTACGCCAGTACTGTCTGGATCAGGTTCCAGGAATTATAAAGTCTCTTCTTTACTCTCAGCCTTAAGATAAAAGGCACTTCCAGTGGATGATTATATGATTATTAGCGTTTAATTTAACTACATTCTACAAAAGAATATGGCTGAATTCAAATTTTAATACTGTTTTTAATTTATAGAGATACGTTTTTGATAAAAGATATATGCTTAAATGTGCATGAATAAAGGCAAAATAACAAATATTAATTGTTTTAATAGGTAATTCAAATTATTGCAAATAATTCGATGTATATTTGTTGGTTTTATGCATTAAAGTTTATAGAAATTAAATTTAAATAATTAGTTAAAATTCGTTGAGGCACTGATTTTATGGGCATTTAACATAAAAATAGTCAAAATATTCCGATGTGACGGCTAAGAATATGCAAAAAATATAAAAAAATTGACAAAAATGTGAATTTAATATTGAAACCGCTTCCGCAATCTGCTAATATGATAAAAAAATAACTTAAAAAGCCTATGATGACAGTGTTAAAAAGGGAGTCATATAACATCGTTAGACAGACTTTTTTGAAACTTCTTCAACAGCAATTTAAGAAACGACAAAATTTAAGGAGTAACAAAAGTTATGATTCAAAAAAGAAGTAATGTTCGTTGGTACTTTGCAATCGCGTTCTTTATTATTGGTGTCATTGCGTACATGGACCGTTCAAATATTTCTTATATCGCGCCACAAATGATGGCAGATTTAGGAATGGACAAAAAGCAATTTGGGTTATTAGCATCATTCTTCTCATTAGGTTATGCATTAATGCAGGTACCTTCAGGAATGTTAGCCGAAAAATTTGGGCCAAGAAAAATGATTACGATAGCATTATTATGGTGGAGTGCTTTTACCATTTTTACAGGTATGATTAAGCACCATGGCTTGCTTTACTTTGTAAGATTTTTATTTGGTGTTGGGGAAGCACCAATGTATCCATCAAATGCAGTTTTTAACTCGACATGGTTCTCTAAAACAGAAAAAGGTCGTGCTTCAAGTGCATTGCTTGCAGGTTCTTATTTTGGCCCTGTGCTCGCACCTATTGTAACGATAGCCATTGTTAATGCATTTAACTGGGAGGCAGTGTTCTATATTTTTGGTGCTGCAGGTATATTAATTGCGATTCTTTGGGGAATTATCGCTAAAGATTTACCAGAACAGCATAAAATGGTAAATGAAGCAGAAAAACGTTTTATTATGGAAAATCGTGATATTGTGCAAACATCAAAATCAGTAGCACCTTGGGGACAATTCTTCCGTCGTTTTAGTTTCTATGCCATTGCAGGACAATACTTTGTAGTGCAATTTATCATTACATTATTCTTAATTTGGTTGCCTACATATTTAACTGAACAATATCATGTTGCTTTTAAAGATATGGCAATTAGTTCATTGCCTTGGTTAATTATGTTCTTCCTCATTTTATCAGCGGGTGCAATCTCAGATAAAATTTTAAGTACAGGTCAATCACGTTTTGTATCTAGAGGTGTGATTGCGATTGTAGGATTTATTGTTTTTGCTGTAGCCATTTTCTTTGCCGTGCATACGGAAAATCTATATGTCACTATTTTCTGGTTATCATTAGGACTTGGTGGTATGGGTATTTCAATGGGAATGAGTTGGGCAGCAGCTAATGATATTGGACGTAATTTTGCAGGTACTGTATCAGGTTGGATGAACCTATGGGGCAATATCGGTGCATTAGTAAGTCCATTCTTAGCAGGTGCGTTAGTAAGTTCTTTGGGATGGACAATGACTTTCCAATTGCTTATTATTCCAGCAGTAATTGCAGTAATACTTTGGTTCTTTGTAGCACCAGACAAACCATTGCTTAAAGACGAAAGTAAAACTTTAAAATAAACTTATTACTAGAGGAAATCTCTACTATATTTGAAATAAACAGTTGAAGATAAAAAGTCTTCAGCTGTTTATTTCATTCATGAAGGATTATAATAAAAGTATAACTTTAAAGGAGTGAATGTGATGATTATTATTAACGCTAAATTAAAAGTAGCAGCTGAACATCGCGAGGCATATTTATCTCTAATGAAAGATTTGGTAGATGCCACACAACAAGAGCCTGGTAATTTATTTTATCATCACTATGAGGATGTTACAGAACCTAACTCATTTGTAGTTGTTGAAAATTATCGCAATCAACAAGCCGTAGATGCACATAATAAATCTGCACATTTTAAAGTATTTAGTGATAATATTGGCAAGTACGTGAGCGAGCAACCTGTGATTGATGTTGCAGAAGTCAAATGAGAATAATATGCTAGTAAGTATGATGTTTGGATTATTCTAGTGTATATTTGAAATGAATGTGGTGTGTTTTAATAAATTGCTTTAACAACACATGTGCAATAAGTAGCATCAGTAAAGTTTACACGTTTAATAACCTCTTTTCCAATCATGGAAGAGGGGTTTTTGATGTGTAAAGCTCTTGCTCATAGCACTATAGTTAATGGTAGAATAGAAAATATTGTGACATAGAGGATTGTTTCAAATGATTGATAGAAAGGAGAGATAAAGGTGACTTCATTGTTCACATCGCTAAGCCAAATAAATAAAGACAAAATAGATTATCTTAAAGGCTTACGACAAGGATTGTTAATGATTATTCCAGCATTCATAGGTTACTTTATGGGTTACTTTAGTCTTGGAATTCTGGTGGCAACAGGCACATTATCTCATATTTATGTTTTTAAAGGTGCAGCAAAGTCTATGATTAGAACGGTTATTGTTTGTTCTTTATCCTTTACCACCTGTATGATGCTAGGCACATTAACTGTTATACAACCTGTGTTGTATGGGCTTTTACTACTTATTGTTACTGTCATACCGTATTATATGTTTAATGCTTTAAAAATCGCTGGGCCATCATCAACATTCTTTATCGTAACATTTGCCTTATCTAGTAACTTGCCTGTCGATCCGGCTAGTTTTTGGGTGAGAGGTTTAGCAATGTTAGTTGGGGGATTACTAGCAACAATTGTTGTCTTAATTACGATATGTCTTACCAAAGAAAAGCCTGAAGACCAAGCAATTAAAGCGGACTTCCAAATGATTCAACACTTAATGCATCACTATGATAATCCCGATGCGTTTAAACAAGCAACACAATCTGCGGTAGCAACTTTTAATAATTCAGATAAACTTTTAATCACATCAGCAGCTAATCATCATGATAAATATAGCGCGCGTTTTCAAAAGTTATTACTCTTACATACTACAGCACAAGGTATTTATTCAGAATTACTTGAATTACATGAGAACCAAGTGCGCCCTTTGCCACAAGACTTAATTCAAATGGTTGAAATGATTGTACATAATGCTACTAGCAAAGGAGAAAAACAGCAATTATGGTCAAAAACTGTCGATATTGATAATACATTCGATAATTTAGAACAGCATATTTTAAAAATAGATGCGTTAGTTCATGCTCAAGACACACAACTTGAACATGAGGCCAAAGTCCGTCAACCACTATACAGTAAACGTATTATTCAGAATTTAACACTTGATTCATTTGTTTTTAAAAACACTTGTATTTATGCGCTTGTTATGGCAGTTGCTATCTTCGTGGCATTAGCATTTAATATTCAAAAGTCATATTGGATTGTAATTTCAGCTCATACAGTCATGCTTGGTATGACAACTGTTCGAATGTTTGACCGTGCATTCGCTCGTGGCATTGGAACAATTCTTGGGGCTTTGTTATTATCCGGTATTCTTTATTTCCATCCTCATACGATGATTGCCGTTATTTTAATGGGGGCAGCTGCAGCTATGACCGAAGCTTTTGTAGGTGCAAATTATGCTTTTGCCGTTATTTTTATTACCACGCAGGTCATTTTACTCAATGGTTTAGCTTCAGGAAATTTATCGATGGAGATTGCCTATACACGCATATTGGATGTTATTATCGGAATTACTATTGCTATAGTAGGAATTTTAATATTAAATCGTAAAACGGCATCATCTATGTTGCCTCATACAATTGCAGAAGTTGTACGTAAAGAAGCTAGCGTATTTCATTATTTATTTTCAGCAAACTATTATGACAACGATGCGTATACACGTACAGAAAGTGTGGATTTATCGGTTAAAATGTCGAATATGATTCAAGTATATCAATCAGCAAGTGGTGAAATTTTTAGCAATAGAGAAGTAATTAATTATTACTATCCTAGTATTTATGCGTTAGAAGAAATCAACTTTATGCTAATGCGCGCAATGGCTGATCACCAGCGCTATACCATTTCAGATACACAGTTAGGAGAATATTTAGTAACATTTGAAAATATCGCGAAACATTTCGATATTCAAAGTCAGTTAACCTTAAATACACTTTCAGATTTACCACAATATAACTACATTAAATCGGCTTTGATGAAACTACAAAACAATTGTTTGGCTGAGCGTAAAGACATTTCGGATGCCGAAGATGGCAGTGCTACGCAACAAGGCTGATGGGTTTATATCATGGCGTATAGGGTATGTTATTAATTAAATACGTGTTATTGAAGGAGTGTTATCATGCCTTGGACAATGAGCGATTATCCGCCTTCTTGGAAGAATTTAGCGCAGCTTGAACGTAAAAAAGCGATTGACATTGGAAATGCAATGCTCAAGGATGGTTATGATGAGCATGATGTGATTCCAATTGCTACACAGCAAGCAGAAAAATGGTATCAAGATGCAACCGAATCAGAAATAGAGCAACTAAAGCATAAACATATTACACAACACGAGAAAGATAATAGTGCGCAACCACAACTAAATGATCACAACGTTCATGTATATTTTGAGGATGAAAAATGGAAAGTTAAAACATCAGGAGCAAAGCAGGCAACAGCAACTTATAATACTAAAAAGCAAGCAGTAGAACGTGCACAAAAGATTGCAGAAAATCGAAATACCCACGTAATCACGCATAAGAAAAATAGTCAATAATATTACTAAGAGTCTGGGATATAATTATATTTCAGGCTCTGAGTTCTATATTGGCATTAGTTGACTGGATTGAAAATACGCTAATACCAAGCTTTTTTCAATCCTAGTCAATCTTGCCGGGGCGGGACTAAGAATTCATAATGAATGCTGTCCCGCTCCCTTAATTATATAATGATGTGAGTGATGACAGTGTTAATTCCTTATGTTTAAGTCAAAATTCGTTATAATAGACATGTAACGAAGACGGGAGGAAGTAATATGTACGTAGAAAGAAAGCCATCACTTTACATAGAAGACTTAAGACATGAATTTAATAGCAATATTAACAATTTTAAAAATAGCGATGAAGCCTTTAATACATTAATTGGCTTTGTTGAATTAGATCATATTTATTCATCTGCACTAAAAGAAATTTGTACTAAGCTAGATATTTTAGATGATAACTTTAATTATGTTTATAAGCATAATCCAATTCACCATATGGAACGTCGTATAAAGGAAATGAGTAGTTTAGTGAAAAAGCTTAAGCGCAAAGGATTGCCTGTCAATGCACAAAATGCGAAAGAACATATCATGGATATCGCCGGCATTCGTGTGGTCTGTAATTATTTAGAAGATATTTATGAGATTGAGCGTATGCTTGTACAACAAGAAGATGTTGAATTATTAAAACGTAAAGATTATGTTGAACATCCTAAAGAAAATGGTTACCGTAGTTTACATCTTGTTGTAACAATTCCAGTATTTTTATCAGATAGTGTCCAAATCACACCAGTTGAGATTCAAATTAGAACCATTGGCATGGATATGTGGGCAAGCTTAGAACATAAAATACGCTATAAAAATAACGCAAATACGGAAGACTACAAAGACCGCCTAACAGAATGTGCCAATGAAATTACAAACGTCGAAGCAAAAATGCAACAAATGCATTCCGAAATATCAAAACGATAAACGACCATGGAAAAGAAGACGCCAAGCATTTCATGTTCTGGTGTATGCTTAACTATATAGAAGTTCACTATAATAGTGACTATTAATATAAAAATAATTAAGGTGTTATAAGAATGAACAAACAGAATTTTTCGACAGAACAATATACATTGAAACATTATGATCATGAGCAAAGCGAAGTCGTATTTGCTGGAGATAGATCATCATCAGACATCATTGTCTTTATTCATGGTGCGATGATGACTTACCGTATTATGGCAATGTTCGAGCCGTACTTCAGAGAATATCAAATGATTTTTGTCAATTGTCCAGGCAGAGGAGAAAGTTCCGAATTAACAACAACGAAAGACACTTTAGATGATTATTCTGAGAGGATATATGATGTATTGAGTCAAGTGGTTGAGCAGCATGGAATTAAAAAGATGATGTTGCTAGGCTATTCAATGGGTGGCATGATAGCGACACGACTACTTAAATTTAATACATTACCAATTACACATCTTGTCTATTTAAATAGTGCAGCTCGGATAACCCCGAATACCAGTATGCTGTCGCGATTATTTTCAGGTGATAGTAAGCGTGAACATTTAAAGGATGAAATGGCAGCAATAAAAAACTTGCCACAGTATATATTAGATAAAACAGTTTATGCCAAAACTGAAAGTGCTAAAGATATATTTTCCTTTTTAGCACCAGTAAAAACGATATTAACGGATATTGAATATTCAATTAAAGCGGACTATTTACCAGACATTGAAGAGATTGAGCAATTTCCTAAACTGCTATTTATATCTGGAGAAGATGACGAAATTATTCCTTATACTGATTCGCATGAAACGCTACTAAAATATCAAGAGTTTGGTGGTACTGCAGTTGAAGTTGTTTACCCTGGTATCGGTCATTTAGATTTTCCTACGGTCCTAGAATCTCAAGAAGATGATACGAAAGGTATTGTCGATCAAATAAAAGCATGGGTAGCTTCATAAGTGGGTTTTAAGACTGCCGTATGTCTAAAATTTTTAAAAATTTTTAAAAAAAGCTTGCACGTGACGTAAGGTCATAGCGTACGTTAACGGTAGGAGGTGACTTGAATGTCTCAATATAGTATCGGAGAAGTAGCACAGCAATTTAATATTACAGTGCGTACATTACAGTATTATCACAAAAAAGGTTTATTGCTACCTGCAAGTACAACGGATGGACAACGACGTATGTACAATGAACAAAGTTTAAAACGTTTGAAATTAATCTTATTGTTGAAAGAGCTAGAACTGTCGCTTGATGACATTAAGAAATTATTAAATGACGATCAACAACTAAAATCTTTGAAACTGATATTACAATTGAAGAAAGAGAACTTAGAACAAGACATGCATGATGCAAAACGCACTGTCGATACAATTAATCAATTACAAAGGATGATTGCACAACATTCTACTTCTCCAATAGAAGAATTTACAGACATTCATCTAATGATGACAAAATCAAAACAACTTAAATCTTTTTATCGACGTCTATGGTTAAGTGCGGGTGTGATAGGGGTTATTCAATACACAAGTATTGTTATTAGTATTATACACCGCAGCGCGCTACCATTTGTCAAAGTTCTACCATTGTTGGTGATTTATGGGATAGGTATTGTATATTTTTATCGACACTATATTTATTATTTATGCCCAAATTGTCACACACGCTTTAAACCAGGAATGTGGTCATTTATTAAAGCGCGACATACGATGCATACACGTAAGCTCTCTTGTCCACATTGTCACGAAACACATTATTGTGCTGAAGTTAAATAGTCCATCAGTTATACAATCCTCCAAACTTTTATTAAAAAGTGTTGGGGGATTTTTTTATGCTTAAAAAGTAAAAATATGACCTTAAAATGTATCATTGATTAGTTCAATACAGCTGTGCAATCAAAAAGAAAGCGCTTGCAAAAGTAAGGGTGATATATTAATATACTTGTATACAAGTTAGATTGTAATAAAAATAAGTGAGGTGATGAGATGACTGACCATTATCCAGTTGCTTGGCAAGAAGGCATGACGAAAGGTGAAGCACTGGCAGCCGAAATTCGTTTACAAATTGTTAAAGGTACAATACAAACAGATACATTGTTAACCGAAAATCAAGTGGCAAAGCAGTATAACGTAAGTCGTTCCCCAGTGCGTGATGCCTTTAAGTTATTACAAACCGATCAACTGATTCAATTAGAACGTATGGGCGCGAAAGTATTAGCATTTGGTGAACTAGAGAAAAAGGAAATGTATGACTTGCGGCTTATGCTTGAATCATTTGCTTTTGCCAAAATTAAAGATAAAGACCTTCAAAGTATTGCGAAAAATATGCGTAAACATCTTGAAATGATGAAAGTTGCAGTGCAATTTGAGGATGCCGAAGCATTTACAGAACATGATTTTAAATTTCATGAAACAGTTATTTTTGCTACTAATCATCAATATTTAAAAACGTTTTGGCATCATTTAAAACCGGTAATGGAAGCACTAATTCTACTTTCTATGCGACAACGTATGCAGCAAGATATAGAGGATTTTGAACGCATTCATCATAATCATAGCGTTTTTATAGATGCTATTGCGTCTTATGATACAGCAAAGTTACGTGAAGCATTTCATTTAAACTTTGATGATGTTGGTAAAGACATTGATAGCTTTTGGTTACGTTAAATAACAAAGAAAGAGGGGTTCGTTATGAAATATATGATTGGTGTCGATATTGGAACGACAAGCACAAAATCAGTACTTTACGATGAACATGGACAATTTATTATGAAACATCATATTGGTTATCCACTGCATACACCAAACGTTGATATTTCAGAAGAAAATCCTGATGAATTATTCGATGCAGTACTAATGACAGTTAAATATGTCGTGCGTGAGGCAGATATTGCTAAAGAAGATATTAAATTAATATCCTTTAGCGCACAGATGCATAGTCTCGTAGCCGTCAATGCAGCCCACCAACGCTTAACTGAAAGCATCACTTGGGCGGATAATAGAGCCAGTCACTACGCAGAACGATTAAATAAACAACATCACGGTTTGAATATTTATCAACGTACGGGTACACCTATTCATCCGATGTCGCCGCTAGCAAAAATATTTTGGATGAAACATGAACAACCAGAAATATTTCAGCATACAGCGTACTTTTTAGATATCAAATCTTACATATTACACCAACTTTTTGATACGTTTGTCATCGACCATTCGATGGCATCAGCTACAGGCTTATTTAATTTAGAAAAGCTAGATTGGGATGATGAGGTGCTTGATTTATTAGGTATTTCAAGAGATCAATTACCTCAGCTTGTATCGACAACGCATATTTTAACAGGTATGAAAAAGCGTTATGCAACATTGATGGGCATAGATGAAAATACCCCTGTGATTGTTGGCGCAAGTGATGGTGTGCTTTCTAATTTAGGTGTGAATAGCTATCGGAAAGGTGAAGTTGCAGTAACAATAGGGACTTCAGGTGCAATACGGACGGTTATTGATAAACCACGCACGGATTACAAAGGACGTATTTTCTGTTATGTGTTGACAGAAAATCATTATGTGATTGGTGGTCCAGTAAATAATGGTGGTGTCATCTTGCGCTGGTTACGTGATGAGCTTTTAGCCAGTGAAGTAGAGACTGCAAAGCGTTTAGGCGTCGATCCTTATGATGTGTTAACGAAAATTGCTAGCAGAGTAACACCAGGAGCGGAGGGATTGATTTTTCATCCGTATTTAGCGGGAGAGCGTGCACCGCTGTGGAATGCTGATGCACGTGGCTCCTTCTTTGGTTTAACGCTATCACATCAAAAGGAACATATGATACGTGCAGCATTAGAAGGTGTATTATTCAACTTATATACGGTGTATTTAGCTTTGATAGAAGTCATGAATGAAACGCCAAATAAGATTAAAGCGACAGGTGGTTTTGCGAAAAGTGAAGTATGGCGTCAAATGATGGCGGATATTTTTGATACTAAGTTAATTGTGCCAGAAAGTTATGAAAGTTCGTGTCTAGGTGCATGTGTCATAGGCTTATTAGCATTAGGTGAGATTGAAGATTTTTCTGTAATCGAAGATATGGTAGGAACAACACATCATCATGAGCCAAATCCGGATACGGTACAGATTTATCAACAATTAGTATCTATCTTTATCAACTTAAGCCGTTCACTTGAAGATCACTATACAGAAATAGCTGCATTTCAACGTAAGAATATAAATTAAAAATGATTAAAGAAGAGGGGATTGCCATGTTTGGAGAAATTTGGCCATTAATCAGTGTTGTCCTAGGCATTATCATTCTACTAGGATTAATTATAGGTTTGAAACTCAATACATTTATTGCATTAATTATTACATCAGTAATAACTGCGATGTTATTAGGGATGCCATTAAGCAAAATTATGACGACAATCGAAGCCGGAATGGGTAGTACGCTTGGACATATTGCGTTAATATTTGGGCTCGGAGCTATGCTTGGAAAATTACTTGCAGATGGTGGCGGTGCAAACCGTATTGCCGATACTTTGATTAACAAATTCGGTCAAAAGTACGTACAATGGGCAATGTTAATAGCTGCATTTATTGTCGGTATTGCACTGTTCTTTGAAGTAGGATTAGTCTTATTAATCCCGCTAGTATTCACGATTGCTAAACGTGCAAACGTATCTGCGCTTAAATTAGGATTGCCAATGGTCACTGCTTTATCAGTGACACACGGATTTTTACCACCGCATCCAGGGCCTGTGGTTATCGCTAAAGAATTGAAAGCAGATATTGGTCAAGTCTTACTATTTGGTATTATTATTGCGATTCCAGTAACGATTATTGCAGGACCTGTCTTTAATAAGCTTGCACAAAAAATGGTGCCGTCTGCATATACTAAGGTTGGCGATATTTCATCATTAGGTACACAAAAAACATTTACAGAAGCAGAAATGCCAAGTTTTGGTTTGAGTATATTTACGGCAATATTACCTGTGTTGTTAATGTTGTTTTCTACAATCGTACAATTGATTACAGGTCACAGTAAAGCGACTAATGGTTTTGAATCTGTTGTTTACTTTATAGGTACAGCAGGAACAGCAATGTTGATTGCAGTTATCTTTGCTATTTTCTCAATGGGCTTACATCGTGGCAGAAAAATAAATGACATAATGGAATCTGTAACGAATGCAATTTATCCTATTGGCATGATGATTTTAATCATTGGCGGTGGAGGTACATTTAAACAAGTACTGATTGATGGCGGTGTCGGTGATACCATCTCTAAAATGTTTGAAGGTTCAACGATGTCACCTATTTTACTTGCATGGATTGTAGCTGCAGTATTAAGAATATCATTGGGTTCAGCAACGGTTGCAGCAATATCCACAACGGGTATTGTGCTACCCTTACTGCAACATTCAGACGCAAATGTAGCACTTGTTGTGCTAGCGATTGGTGCAGGAAGTGTCATCTTATCACATGTAAATGACGCTGGCTTTTGGATGTTTAAAGAATACTTTGGTTTAACTGTTAAAGAAACCTTCTTAACATGGTCAATGTTAGAAACGATAATCTCTGTGTCAGGAATTATTTTCATCTTGTTCATAAGTCTGTTTGTCTAAACATATATCATCATAGCAATAATATAGTGTAGCATGAAATATCAGTTAAAATCCCTATCAATACACTACAAATAATGATAAAATTTAAACTGAAATTGAAAGGGGTTACTAAACGATATGAAACAAATAAAAAAAGCCATCATACCTGCTGCTGGATTAGGGACACGTTTCTTGCCAGCAACTAAAGCGATGCCTAAAGAGATGTTACCCATTTTAGATAAACCAACGATTCAATATATCGTTGAAGAAGCGTCACGTGCGGGAATTGAAGATATTATTATCGTGACTGGGAAACATAAACGTGCCATCGAAGACCATTTTGACAATCAAAAAGAATTGGAAATGGTATTAGAAGAAAAAGGGAAAACAGAATTACTAAAAAAAGTCCAATATTCTACGGATTTAGCTAATATTTTTTATGTGAGACAAAAAGAACAAAAAGGTTTAGGACATGCGATTTATTCAGCGCGACAATTTATAGGTGATGAGCCATTTGCGGTATTATTAGGTGATGACATAGTAGAATCAGATACACCAGCAATCAAACAACTAATGGATGCGTATGATGAGACTGGTAAGTCCGTTATTGGTGTGCAAGAAGTAGCAGAATCAGACACACACCGTTATGGCATCATAGATCCTTTAGAGAAACATGGTCGTCGTTATGAAGTAAAACAATTCGTTGAAAAACCAGCACAAGGTACTGCACCGTCAAATTTAGCTATTATGGGACGATACGTCTTAACTGCCAATATATTTGATTATCTAAAAACACAAAAAAGAGGCGCTGGAAATGAAATACAATTGACAGATGCCATCGAACGCCTAAACAAAGATGATCAAGTATATGCATACGATTTTGAAGGTGATCGCTACGATGTTGGAGAAAAACTTGGGTTTGTTAAAACAACGATAGAATATGCCCTCAAAGATCAAGAAATGAAAGAAGAATTAACACAGTTTATTAAAGATTTAAATTTATAAACTCGATAATTCAAAAATATTGATAACACTAAACGAACACTTCACTTATTGTTTAACTTAACAAAAAAGTAAAGTGTTCTTTATTATTATGTATTAAATTGATTGTCATAGTTGTTCACCTGGGCCATAGTTTTAATTATATTAGCATTATATACAGTAATATAATAGAATTTAAAGTGAATGAAATATTAAAATGAAATTAAATAAATAATTTAAAGCATTGATAAATTCTACTAATAAAATACTATTTAAAATAAGCGGAAATACTGGAAAGGTGGGGCATAATGAATTCAAGAAAAAGAATGGCTTTGGTTTTGCTTTTTATACTGCTAGTTATCAGCTTTTCAATCTTTTTACTACATAAACGTCAAAAAGATCATTACATAGAAGTACAGTAGAAGCGGATTGATTTGTACTTTAAACACAATCTTAAAGAATATCATTCAATGAAAGTCACGAGTTTTACAAAAAATCCAATGGATGATTACTTTGTCCATGGATATATCAATGGAAATAAGAAATATTACTTTAAAATACTGATTTCTTCAGTTAATGAATTTCAATTCACTAAAGAAGTAGGGTATAACCCCAAAACACTTGGAAAATTATTTAAAGAGGAAGAGGCTAAAAACAAAATAGGAGCAGATGAAATCATTAAAAAAGAACATTTAGACAAGGAAAAATATGAAGCACAACCACCATTTATTTGGGGGATATAAAGTGACTTAAAATAATATTTAATGAGATGACCATAGGTTATATTTGTCATATATTTAAAACGTTTTGAACTAACGTCTGGATTTAAAGTAGTCCCATAAGATATGTGTAGTTAAAATCAGTCCCATGGCAAAGAAGAATACAATAATAACGTTTAATATTATGCTAAAAACATTATAAATTGGTAAGTAGCTCAATAGGAGAAACATTGGTATAAGGAAGATTAAATCCCACCAACCTATTGCTTTTAATGTCTCTCTAAAATTGTTCATTCTTATGCACCTCATATAATTAAAAAGTTAGTAAACACATTGTTCTAGTCATTTAAAGTTATAGAATGCCAATTTAAACAAGAATTATAACAGCACCTACGTCTTGGTTCCAATATATAGACGTAGGTGTTGTTATTCAACCTTTTACATAGGCGAGATTGTAGTAAATTATTTAAAAACGGCTTGATTGATTGCTTGTGCAGTTTGTTCAAAGTGGTCGACACTTAAAGATACATAGAGTTTGATTTTAGGTTCTGTGCCGGATGGGCGTAATGCGATAAAGCCTTCATTAAAATAAATTTTAATGACGTTAGCTGTCGGTAATGTTATAGGCGATGTGGTTTGTGATACGAGATTGATTTTTTCTCCTTTTTCAAAATCTTCAATGGCTGTAACTTTTAGACCTGCTATATGATGAGGTGTATGTTGTCTAAAGGTTGTCATAAGTGCATGAATTTTTTGTTTGCCAGCAGTGCCTTCAAAGGTATGAGAAAACAACTTATCATGGTGATATCCAACCGTTTCATAAATTTGGTTTAATACATCTTTTAACATTTTACCTTCGTTTTTCAATTGGGATGCATATTTAATAATCAAAGGGACGATTTGTACTGCATCTTTATCGCGTACAAAGTCACCAGCTAGGTAACCATAACTTTCTTCATATCCAAATATAAAGTGTTCATCAGCTGGTAGCTGCCTGATTTCCTGGGCAATATATTTAAAGCCTGTGAGTACTTGACGAGTGTTGATATGGTTATGCTGCGCTAGGCGCACATTGAGTTCGCTGCTGACAATCGATTGTATCATTAGACGATTTGTCATCTTTGCTGTTTGCTTGATACGATAATTTAACAGTAAAGCACCAATTTGATTGCCATTATAATAATGTATATGACCAGCTGCGTCACGTTCAGCAATTCCTAAGCGATCAGCATCTGGATCTGTACAAATCAGTAAATCTGCGTTCGTTTCTTGAGCTAATGACACTGCTTGGTCAAAGGCCTTATGATCCTCTGGGTTTGCACTTGTCACTGAGCTGAACTCCGCATCTGGTTGGCATTGTGCTTCTACTAACTTGTAATTCGTAAAGTGAAGTTCATCCAAAATATTTGGGACAACAGGGACACTCGTACCGTGTAAACTTGTAAAGACGACCTTTAAATCTGATGATGGAATATTACCTACGAGTCGTTGAACATCATTAAAGTAATGGTTACGCACCTCAGTTGGTACAGCATAAATATTCTCTGTTTTATTTCCAATGTCTTCATAAGTATTGAGTGAGAGTGGATCACCCAGTTGCGCTATGATGTTACTAAGTTTATTAGAAGGTTCGGTAGATAACTGCCCACCATCAGCACCATAAACTTTAATACCGTTATAGTCTTTAGGGTTATGGCTTGCTGTAATCATGACGCCAGCATCTGCTTCTAAATATCTGACAGCATATGATAAATCTGGTGTAGTGCGATAGGTGTCTGATAAGTAAACAGTGATATCATGACTTGCGAGAACATTTGCTATGATTTGAGCAAATTCTGGTGATAAATGTCTTGTATCATAATGTATGACCGCAGACGGTGTTTTGTGCTGTTTTAGCAGAAAACGTGATAGTCCGATAGCCACTTTATTTACTGTAAATTTATTCAAACGGCCTTCCCCTAGACCGAATTTCCCTCTAATACCAGCAGTACCAAAGGCAAGCGTAGTATCAAATCCTTCATCTTGTTCTTCAGCTGATTGCTGTTCGTAGAAAGTATGCGTTAAACTTTCTTTGGCTTTAGCAATCCATTGGTCTTTGTTCATTTCGACGACATCCTTTTCTATATTTATACGTTCATTCTTCTATTTAAAAAACATACATCCTCATTTGAAATGTAAACTCAATCACATTAATTATAAACAGAAAAATAGAATTTTGAAATATTCTAAGTCATTATTTATGGAGGCGATTTTATTGTTTGCTGTATATTTAGAAGAACAAAAAGTATATAATGGATTAATATTGACTAAATATAAAGGGATGTTAAAGGTGAAGATGTATATATGATTAACACGGTAACAAGTATATTACCACCCGTACACGGTGGAAGAACTAAGGCATTATTGAGTCGAATACGCCTATTAGATCAACACCTAGGAATTCAAAATAAAATTTATACAACCAATTATAATGCTAATTATTTAGAGGTATATCATCAATTTAGAGAAGAAGGTACAGTAACGCCGTCTACAACTTTTGAAAATATGTATGATTGGTTATCTGGCTTTAAATTATTAAATATACCTACAACAAAATTTAGAAAAAAGATCATATATCATGAAACAAATCGTGATATTGAAGGGCTAACTTATAAAGTATCTGACGATGGCAATGTGGTGCGTTATTACAATGAAAAAACGTATGTTTTATATCGAAAATATTATGAAAACACAGATATTGTGCAATTTGAAGATGTCATGTCTCCAATTTCTAAAAAGAAAATTGAACGCAGAGAGTTTAATCAATATGGACAGATGCATCGGAAAACATTTTATTCACGACAAACATTTCGTAAAATAATGGAAGAATATATCGATCAAACAGGTAACGTGTATTGCCGTAAATTTTTTGATTCTACAGTTGCAAAACGCATTGATTTTATTCAAATTTATAAAAATAATTTATTTTATCGTGCTTTTAAGTCAGAAAAAGAACTATTCCAATATTACTTTCAACAGCGCTTCCAAGACGGTGATATTGTCTTTAATGATGCAAGATTGTTAGATATGCCATTACTCAAACAAACACATAAGACGAAAAATGTTTTAGTATTTCATAATAGTCATTTAGAAGGACAGCAAATAAATCGGTCATATCGGTTTGCATTAGAGCATTCAGAAAATGTAGCGCAGTATGTCTTGTTAACAGAGATGCAAAAGCGCGATATCCAAAGTACGTTTGACATTAGTGAACAACAAATTACAGTTTTACCGCATTTTATTCAACCTTATCCTCAACATGATAGTATCCATCAACAAGATCGTTTTATCTTTATAGGTAGATTAAGTTTACAAAAGCAAGTTGACCATCTGATTAAGGCTTATCACCGTTTCTTAAGTTATGGTTATGGCACGAGACTTGACGTGTTTGGTGCAGATGAAGACAAACAAAAGCAACTGATGCTTGATTTAATTAATGATTTTGGTATACAAGATAAAGTGACAATTCATGATTTTACATCAAATCCATTAGACGAATTTAGAAAATCAAAAGCGTCATTACTCACAAGTGCATATGAGGGATTTGGACTTACCGTTATGGAGAGTATTGAAGTAGGCTGCCCAGTGATTTCATATGATGTCCGATATGGTCCAGCAGAAATTATCGACGATGGCGCAAACGGTTATCTTGTAGAACCAAACAACATTGATGCCTTCGCCCAAAGAATGGCAGATATTGTTAAAGAACCTCTTTCACAAGTTCAGACCAAAAACCAACTAAGGGAAACTCAAGCCATCGCTAACTATAAACAGCTATTCCAAACATTAAAATATTAAAGTTGAATCATAAGAAACTGATAAACCAAAATAGGCTTGTCAGTTTTTTATAGGTTTGAAAATAATATGATATATTAAGACTAATAATATAAATGATTGAGGGATTTATATGACAAATTATAAGACAAAGCAAGAAGTACATAATAGGGCCAAAGAAGCGGTAGGTAAAACAATATATGAAATTAATAATGGAGCATTTGTTAAACCAAGTAAAAATTCTGTTGGTGATGCTTTTGAAGCATGGTTTGGTAAAACAAAAGATAGTGAAAGTAGACCAGATATGGAAGAGGCTGGGGTTGAATTAAAAGCAACTCCATATAAAAAACTGAAAAGCGGAAAGTTTAGTGCTAAAGAAAGATTAGTATTAAATATTATTAACTATGAAAAAGTTGCTTTAGAAACATTTGAAGAAAGTTCATTTCTTTATAAAAATAATACTATTGAATTAGCTTTTTATGAATATGTGAAAGATAAAAATAGAAAAGACTGGAAAATTGAGGAAGCAGTTTTGTATGAAATGAAGAAAAATCCAGTTGATTATCAAATTATTAAAAAAGATTGGGAAATAATTCATAAGTATATCATTGATGGTAGAGCACATGAGTTAAGTGAAAGTCTAACAACATATTTAGCTCCTTGTACTAAAGGTAAAAATGCCAATAGTATGAGAAAACAACCGTATTCAAATATTCAAGCAAAGCAGAGAGCGTTCTCTCTCAAAGCTGGATATATGACATCGTTATTAAGAAAATATGTATTTGGTAATGAAGAGATTGAATCAATAGTTAAAAATCCGTTTGAAGTAAAAGAAAAAACTATCGAAGAAATTGTCTTTGCAACTTTTAAGCCATATTTTGGAGAAAAAATAGATAAATTAGCAGCAAAATATAATATAAATAAGAAAGCAAAAAATTATCATAATATGATTGCTTCGGCAATATTAAATTTAAAAGGAAAAATTAGTCAAAATGAGTCATTTCCACGCGTTGAAGAATTTGAAAAAGCGTCAATTATCGTAAAAACAGTAAAATTTAATAAAAATAATGTTAACAAAGAGAGTATGTCGTTTCCTGCTTTTTCATTTAAGGAATTAGATAATGAAAAATGGGAAGATGAAGAAGGGAATCCTCAAGCAGAATGGCATAAGTTCTTATTAGAGGCAAGATTTTTATTATTTATAGTGAAAGAAGAAAACAATGAAGAAATATTTAAAGGTGTTAAATTCTTCAGTATGACAGAAGATGAAATAAATGGCCCTGTAAAAAAAGTTTGGGAAGATACGGTAAATAAAATTAGAAGTGGTGTAGAGCTCACTGCTAAATATAAAAATGATGGATCACTATGGAGAATAGAAAATAATTTTATTAATAAATCTGATAATTTGATTTGTCATGTGAGACCACATGAGACTTTTTCAGATTATAGAGTAAATGGAAAATTTGCAGATTTATTACCATCACCAATAAAATGGATTAATAGACCAAAAGATGTGGAAAAATATTCTAATCAATGGATGACTAAACAGTGTTTTTGGATTAACAATGACTACATAAAAAAACAGGCAGAAGAATTTTTATAGTAAAATACAAAAAACTAGAACGATCGTTCGGTTATGTGGTACAATATAAACCAATTAATTTTAGGAGGTCGCCTAATGAATAGTATCAAGGTCGCAGAATTATTTGCAGGAGTTGGCGGTTTTCGTCTAGGTCTAGAAAATACTAAAAATAAAATTTTTAATGTTACGTGGGCAAATCAATGGGAACCATCAAGAAAAGTACAATATGCATTTGATTGTTATAATTCCAAATTTCTTAATGGAGAACATGTTAATAAGGATATATCTAAAATTAGTGATGAGGAAATGGCAAATACTAATGCAGATATGGTTGTTGGTGGTTTTCCCTGTCAGGACTATTCTGTTGCTAGAAGTCTTAATGGAGAATTAGGTATACAGGGGAAAAAGGGAGTATTATTTTGGCAAATCATAAGATTTATACAAAACACATATCCTAAATATATTCTGCTAGAAAATGTAGATAGATTATTAAAATCTCCTTCAAATCAAAGAGGAAGAGATTTTTCAGTTATGCTATCAACATTAAATGAACTTGGCTATGATGTTGAATGGAGAATTATTAATGCCGCAGACTATGGCAATGCTCAACGACGTAGAAGAGTATTTATATTTGGCTATAAACAAGATTTAGATTATGCAAAATTGATGAAAAATAAAAGTTTAGAAGATATTATTTACCAAGATGGAATGTTTGCACAAGGGTTTCCAATTGAAAAAACCCCCCTAAAAAATAGAATAAATAAAGTAGAAATATCTAGTGACATAGTCGATATTTCTGATAATTTTAGTTTTCAATTCTATAATAGTGGTGTAATGAAAAGTGGCAAAATACTAACAATTGATACAATACCAATTTATGAAAAACCTATTACTTTGAGTGAAATTATAGAAGAAAACGTAGATTATAAGTATCAGTTAAATGATGAAAAAATTTCTAAATTTAAATATTTACGTGGACCAAAAAAAATTAAAAGAACAAGTAAAGATGGACATGAATATTATTTTTCAGAAGGTGGTATGTCAGATACAGATTCTCTTGATTTACCTGCACGTACAATGTTAACAAGTGAATCTTCTATTAATAGAAGTACACATTTTCTTAATGTAAATGGTATCTTTCGAACTTTAACACCTATAGAAGCTGAGAGGATTAATGGGTTTCCAGATAATTGGACTGATACTATGCCAGATAGGATGAGATTCTTTTGCATGGGTAATGCCTTAGTAGTACCAATAATTACAAGAATTGGTAATCAAATAGAAAAAATTGAACAGTCAACAAGTGATGAATATAGTCAATTAAAGTTATTTTAATTTGTGACAATCTCTTACAAGGAGATTGTCTTTTTTGTTGATGCTTACTATATAGAAAGTTAGTATATAAACAAGTATGTAAATTACATTTATTAAGGAGGAAAATAATGGGTGATAGTAATATCGAATTTGATTTAAAAAAAGAAATTGAAATAGGAAAATTTTTAGACAAATACTTTTATCCTAAATTAAATGAAATCTTTGATACTTGTAAAATTAAAAACTTTATTAGAGTAGATAACATGAGTAAGCAACATAGAGGAGTAGATTTAACTCTAAATTTTGAAAACGGCAAACAAATTGATATTGATGAAAAAGCATCGGCCACCTACTTCAACAAGAATATACCTACATTTTCATTAGAA
>OBVF01000100.1_pt1 | contig 33753 bp, 29 predicted proteins | sample 1476041 | NCBI WGS metagenome assembly OBVF01 (sample SAMEA2579983, study PRJEB22360) | human gut metagenome
GCGGTACGCGAGCTGGGTTCAGAACGTCGTGAGACAGTTCGGTCCCTATCCGTCGTGGGCGTAGGAAATTTGAGAGGAGCTGTCCTTAGTACGAGAGGACCGGGATGGACATACCTCTGGTGTACCAGTTGTCGTGCCAACGGCATAGCTGGGTAGCTATGTATGGACGGGATAAGTGCTGAAAGCATCTAAGCATGAAGCCCCCCTCAAGATGAGATTTCCCAACTTCGGTTATAAGATCCCTCAAAGATGATGAGGTTAATAGGTTCGAGGTGGAAGCGTGGCGACACGTGGAGCTGACGAATACTAATCGATCGAAGACTTAATCAAATATATGTTTTGCGACGCAAAATCAATTTTACTTACTATCTAGTTTTGAATGTATAACATTCACTTGTCTGGTGACAATGGCAAGGAGGTCACACCTGTTCCCATGCCGAACACAGAAGTTAAGCTCCTTAGCGCCGATGGTAGTCGGACTTACGTTCCGCTAGAGTAGGACGTTGCCAGGCAAAGCAAATGGATGCGATGAGCCGCATTGAGACCGAGAGGTCTCTTTTTTTATGCCAAAAATTGAAAAACAAGTCGATAAATAACGGCTTTGCGAAGAGAAAGCGATTGAAGCTGACGCATTGAGATTTTTGAGCAGCGAGTTTAGTCGAGCTAAATGAGCAAACAAAAATAGACAATAAGGAAAGATGCGAGCGGTTGTCTCAAAGCAAAGTAAGCTCCTTAGCGTCGATGGTAGCAGACTTACGTTCCGCTAGAGTAGGACGTTGCCAGGCAAAGCAAATGGATGCGATGAGCCGCATTGAGACCGAGAGGTCTCTTTTTTTATGCCAAAAATTGAAAAACAAGTCGATAAATAACGGCTTTGCGAAGAGAAAGCGATTGAAGCTGACGTATTCTGACCTATAGAAAATACAAATTAAATGCGATACTTCAAAAATGAAAAAGTTATTGCTTTTTTAAATGATTAAAATTATTTTAAAACATTTGCACTGAAACTTAGTTTTTAAGTCTACAAAATTCTCACTCATAGTCATTTATGACGAGTGCGCTTATTAGTGCTTGGACATGATTAGACAAATCTTCATTTGAAATGCCACCAAACCCTAAAATAAAAGTAGGATAGCGCTCATTAGCATCATCGAAGTGATAGGGTTCCAGTTTAAGAGATATATTTGATGCGTTTTCTAGACATTGTTCCATTGTTAGCCCATTTATAACCCGAATGGTAAAATGCATGCCAGTTAATGCGCCATCAATCTTTAATTGATTAGAGTAAGGTGCAAGTTGATTTAAAATATAAGTAAGTTTGTCGCGATAAATTTTTCTCATTTTATTTAGATGGCGTTCAAAACTGCCTGATGCCATAAATCTTTCGACGATATGTTGAATATGAACGGGAACTGTATTTCCTTCTTTATATGGATGATGATTATATATGTTTAATATTGGATAAGGTAAAACGATATACGCTATACGACAACTTGGAAATAGAGACTTAGAAAATGTACTAATATAAATAACTTTTCCTTTCGTGTCTAAACTTTGTAAAGCGGGTATCGGTTTGCCATAATATCTAAACTCAGAGTCGTAATCATCTTCAATAATATAACGTTTTTCTTGCTGCTGTGCCCATTGAATTAATTGGGTGCGTTTTTTTAAATTCATGATATGCCCCGTTGGAAATTGATGTGAAGGGGTAATATACAAAATATCATTATTGTATTCAAAGATGGGATCGACTTGGATGCCATCTTTTTCTACTATAACTTGTTTATAAGGCATCTGTTTCTTGTCTAATGTTTGTTTAATTGGTGGATAGCTTGGTTGTTCGATAATAAAGGAGCTATCTGATAGTACATCTGTAATCATATCAAGTAATTGTTCTGTAGAAGAGCCGATAATAATTTGATTTGGATGACAAGTAACTCCTCTGCTGTTAAATAAATAATGGGCAATTTGTTGTCTTAATGCCAATTCACCTTGTGGATGTCCATGTTGTAAAAGGTCTATATTACTATCATCAAAAACATCTCGAGCATATTTTCTTAATGTATGCAATGGAAAGTTTTCAGCATCTATTTCAGCCAAGTTAAAGGCATAGCGGTAATGTGATTTTGGCGTTGACTTCTGAATGAAGTTGATTTCATGAAATCCTGATGTTTGTGGTACGACAGGCAGTGATTCGATATCTGATACATAATAGCCTGAACGTGGTTTGGCATAAATAAATCCTTCATCTAGTAAAAGTTGATAGGCATGTTCGATTGTTGTATGACTAAGTGATAAATGTTCACTTAATTGTCGCTTTGAAGGAAACTTTTCATTTGCCTGATAATGACCTTCAATAATTTGGGCTTTTAATTTTTCATAGAGTGATTGGTATAGTGCAGTTTTCTTCTTCATATCATCTGGCCTCTTTATTTATTATAAAATTGAACCTTTTTCAATATCAGTTTATCGTTTAGAATGGATTTAATCAATTAGAAAAGGGGCAATTTACATGTCTAAAATTGTAGGATCTGAAAGAGTTAAACGAGGTATGGCTGAAATGCAAAAAGGCGGCGTCATTATGGACGTTGTTAATGCAGAACAAGCTAGAATCGCGGAGGAAGCTGGAGCGGTTGCTGTTATGGCATTAGAGCGTGTGCCTTCTGATATTAGAGCGGCAGGAGGGGTAGCACGTAGCGCTAACCCTAAAATTGTTGAAGAAGTAATGAACGCTGTTTCTATACCGGTTATGGCTAAAGCACGTATTGGACACATTACTGAAGCGCGTGTGCTTGAAGCTATGGGGGTCGATTATATTGACGAATCTGAAGTATTAACACCAGCTGATGAAGAATATCATTTAAGAAAAGACCAGTTTACTGTACCGTTTGTTTGTGGGTGTCGTGATTTAGGTGAAGCCGCACGTCGTATTGGTGAAGGTGCAGCAATGTTACGTACGAAAGGTGAACCTGGAACTGGAAACATTGTTGAAGCAGTACGTCATATGAGAAAAGTAAATGCTGAAGTTAGTCGTTTAGTAGTAATGAACGACGATGAAATTATGACGTATGCTAAAGAATTAGGTGCGCCATATGAAATCTTGAAACAAATCAAGGATAATGGTCGCCTACCAGTTGTTAACTTTGCTGCTGGAGGTGTAGCAACACCTCAGGATGCTGCTTTAATGATGGAATTGGGTGCAGATGGCGTCTTTGTAGGTTCAGGTATTTTCAAATCAGAAGATCCTGAAAAATTTGCGAAAGCGATTGTACAAGCGACGACACATTATCAAGATTATGAGTTAATTGGTAAATTGGCTGCAGAATTAGGAACAGCAATGAAAGGCTTAGATATAAATAAAATTTCATTAGAAGAACGTATGCAAGAGCGTGGTTGGTAAGATATGAAGATAGGTGTATTGGCATTGCAAGGCGCTGTGCGTGAACATATTCGTCATATTGAATTAAGTGGTCACGAAGGCATAGCAATTAAAAGAGTAGAACAACTAGAAGAAATTGATGGATTGATTCTTCCTGGTGGTGAGTCAACCACACTTAGAAGATTGATGGATTTATATGGTTTTAAAGAAAAATTACAACAATCTGACTTACCTATGTTTGGCACATGTGCGGGCCTAATTGTATTAGCTAAACATGTCGAAGGTGAAACGGGATATTTAAAAAAATTGGATATCACTGTAGAACGTAATTCGTTTGGTAGACAAGTAGATAGTTTTGAATCAGAACTTGATATTAAAGGCATTGCTGAAGATATAGAAGGTGTTTTTATTAGAGCACCACATATTGCTAGCGTAGAAGATGGCGTAGAAGTATTAAGTACTGTTGGCGATAAAATTGTTGCAGTTAAACAAGGGAACTATTTAGGTGTATCATTCCATCCTGAGTTAACGGATGATTATAGAGTTACGCAATACTTTATTGAACATATGGTCAAATAACATAGTCTTGTTGAAAGAGCACTCAAAAAATGAGTGCTCTTTTTTAATATAAGCTATTAATATGAGACAATGATGCGATGCAAGATTTGCTCTACATTAAATAGCTATTTTAAAATATTCGCTTTTTTATAAGAGATAGCAAGAAAGTATAAAAAAATGATGCTACAAGATGCCTACGATATAGGCTCTTATAGCATCACAAAACGATAATATGGCTGTTTAATATTTATTTAAATAAAGAATCCAGCAATTGTTGCGGAGATAAATGAAACTAGTGTAGCACCGAATAATAATTTTAAGCCAAAGCGAGCAACAATATCACCTTTTTCAGAGTTAAGTGATTTAATGGCACCAGAAATAATTCCAATTGAGCTAAAGTTAGCGAATGATACTAGGAATACTGAAGTTACGCCTTTAGCGTGCGTTGAAATATCTGATAGTTTACCTAATGATTGCATAGCAACAAATTCATTAGAAAGCAGTTTTGTTGCCATAACTGAACCAGACTGTACAGCTTCGTTCCATGGAACACCAGATAGAAAGGCTAAAGGTGCAAAGACAAAGCCAATTAAAGTTTGGAAATCCCAAGAGACAGCGCCATGCGTTATGACACTTAAAAGACCACTAACGATACCGTTTAGTAATGCGATAATGGCGATATAGCCAATGAGCATTGCCCCAACGATAACCGCTACTTTAAATCCATCTAAAATGTACTCTCCTAACATTTCAAAGAAAGATTGATTTTTAGTTTCTGTTTCATCTACTAATAATTTATCTTCTTCTTCATTCACTTTATAAGGATTAATAATTGATGCAATAATGAAACCACCAAAAAGGTTAAGTACAACTGCCGTTACGACATACTTTGGTTCAATTAAAGTAAAGTATGCGCCAATAATTGAAGCTGAAACGGTAGACATAGCTGAAGCGGTTAATGTATATAACCGTTGTTTCGGTATGTAAGGTAATTGTTTTTTTAAAGAAATAAAAACTTCAGATTGCCCTAAGATGGCTGCGGCGACGGCATTATAAGATTCTAAACGTCCCATGCCATTGATTTTAGAAATTAACCAGCCTAACCAATTAATAATGAGTGGTAGGATGCGAGTGTATTGTAGTATGCCGATTAACGCAGAGATAAATACAATCGGTAATAAAACACTAAAGAAGAATGGAGGGTTTTTAGGATTAACAAATTTAAATCCACCAAAGACAAAGTTAACGCCTTCTGCAGCTTTTTGTAGTAAATAATTAAAGCCGTTTGAAATTCCTCCGATGACATGTATACCTGCCGTCGTTTTAAGTAAAATAAAGGCGAATATAAATTGAATCACAAGTAACAAAGCGACGTACTTCCAACGAATATGCTTTCTATCTGAGCTAAATGCAAAGGCAAGCGCTAAGAAGAAAACGATTCCAATTATCCCAATGAGAATATGCATAGACCTGCTCCTTAATCTTTTTTCTAAATCTTATCATACAATAAATAGATGTGAACAAACACCTTTATTTTTTAAATTGAAAAACAAATTGGTTGAAAATGGTCAAAGTTGGTCATATAATATAGTCAAAGAAGGTCAAAAGGGGTGATAAGCATGCACAATATGTCTGACATCATAGAGCAGTACATTAAAAAATTGTTTGAAGAAACGAATGGAGACGCTGTTGAAATACAACGAGCCAATATAGCACAGCGGTTTGATTGTGTGCCTTCTCAATTAAATTACGTTATTAAAACCAGATTCACCAATGAGCATGGTTATGAAATAGAAAGTAAACGTGGAGGCGGTGGATACATCCGAATCACGAAAATTGAAAATAAAGATGCAACGGGGTATATTAATCACTTGCTTCAATTAATTGGACCAACCATTTCACAGCAGCAAGGTTACTATGTTATTGACGGCTTGCTTGAAAAAGGTTTGATTAGTGAAAGAGAAGCTAAAATGATACAAGCTGTCATTGACCGTGAAACATTAAAAATGGATGTCATGTCTAGAGATATTATCCGAGCAAATATTTTAAAACGAATCTTACCGGTGATTAATTACTATTAATACTGAAAAATGCGAGGTGTTAAGACGTGCTTTGTGAAAATTGCCACTTAAATGAAGCAGAGGTAAAGCTTACGGTTAAAAGTAAAAATGGAACCAGTGAGAAATGGGTTTGTCCTGTTTGTGCACAAGGAGAAAATCCATGGAATCAGAATTACACATCTCATCACCAGTATCAAGATGATATTGAAGAAGCATTTGTTGTAAAGCAAATATTACAACATTTAGCTACAAAACATGGTATTGATTTTCAAAATGTTGCTTTTCAAGAAGAAAAACAGTGTCCAACTTGTCATATGACCTTAAAAGATATTGCGCATGTTGGTAAGTTTGGCTGTGCACAATGCTATGCTACCTTTAAAGATGACATTATTGATATTGTGAGACGGGTGCAAGGTGGACAGTATGAACATGTTGGGAAAACGCCGCATTCATCACATCAAAAATTAGCAATAAAAAAACAAATTGAAGAAAAATCACAATATTTAAATGTATTAATAGATGAACAAAAATTTGAAGAAGCTGCTCTTGTAAGAGATGAGATAAAAGCATTAAAGCAACAGAGTGAGGTGTTACATGATGAATGATTATAATATTAATCCTGATGATATATTGACCAATATCGAAACAGCACCAGTTGTTATGTCATCACGAATTCGCTTAGCACGTAATCTTGAAAATCATGTACACCCACTTATGTTTCCATCTGAACAAGAAGGTTTTCGAGTTATTAATGAAGTTCAGGATGCATTGCCAGATCTAGATTTACAACGTCTAGATCGCATGGACCAGCAAAGTAAGATGCAACTTGTTGCGAAACATTTAGTCAGTCCTGAACTAATTAAGCAACCAGCATCGGCAGTGATGACTAACGAGGATGAATCTCTTAGTATTATGATTAATGAAGAAGATCATATACGCATACAAGCGATGTCACCTGAGTTATCTTTGTCTGAATTATATACGAAAGCATCTGATATTGATGATTTACTCGATAAAGCGTTAGATATTAGTTACGATGAACATTTAGGGTACTTAACTACATGCCCAACCAATATTGGAACGGGCATGAGAGCAAGTATTATGTTACATTTGCCTGGTTTATCGATAATGAAACGAATGAATCGTATTGCTCAAACAATTAATCGTTTTGGCTTTACAATTCGTGGTATATATGGAGAGGGTTCACAGGTCTATGGACATATATATCAGGTTTCAAATCAACTAACTTTAGGGAAAACAGAACAAGACATCATCGATAATTTAACAGAAGTTGTTAATCAAATTATTAATGAAGAAATGCAAATTCGCGAACGGTTACACACATATAACCAAATTGAAACGTTGGATCGTGTTTATCGTTCGCTTGGTATATTACAAAATTGTAGAATGATTTCTATGGAAGAAGCATCCTATCGACTTAGTGAAGTGAAATTAGGAATTGATTTAGGATATGTACAATTGCAAGATTTTAATTTTAATGAATTAATGGTGAGTATTCAATCTGCTTTCTTGTATAACGATGAAGACGAGGACGATGAGAAATCCGTCAATGAGAAACGTGCAGATATTTTAAGAGCTCAGACCATATAGGAGGTAAATAGATATGTTATTTGGTAGATTAACTGAACGTGCGCAGCGTGTTTTAGCACATGCACAAGAAGAAGCTATTCGTTTGAACCACTCAAATATTGGTACTGAACACTTGTTATTAGGTTTAATGAAGGAACCTGAAGGTATTGCTGCCAAAGTATTAGAAAGTTTTAATATTACTGAAGATAAAGTGATTACCGAAGTCGAAAAACTTATTGGCCACGGACAAGAACAAGCTGGGACGTTAAGATATACACCTAGAGCTAAAAAAGTCATTGAATTATCAATGGATGAAGCTAGAAAACTTCATCACAATTTTGTTGGTACAGAACATATTTTATTAGGTTTAATTCGTGAAAATGAAGGTGTAGCGGCACGTGTTTTTGCAAATTTAGATTTAAATATTACGAAGGCACGGGCTCAAGTTGTGAAAGCATTAGGTAGTCCAGAGATGGGTACGAAAAATGCACAAACAAATAAATCTAATAATACACCAACGTTAGATAGCTTAGCGCGTGACTTAACGGTGATTGCTAAAGATGGCACATTAGATCCGGTTATCGGTAGAACAAAAGAGATTACACGTGTGATTGAAGTCTTGAGCCGTCGAACTAAAAATAATCCTGTACTTATTGGTGAACCAGGTGTAGGTAAAACAGCTATTGCTGAAGGTTTAGCACAAGCAATCATAAATAATGAAGTGCCAGAAACGTTAAAAGACAAACGTGTGATGTCATTAGATATGGGTACGGTTGTAGCAGGTACGAAATATCGTGGTGAGTTTGAAGAACGCTTGAAAAAAGTAATGGAAGAGATTCATCAAGCCGGCAACGTGATTCTATTTATTGACGAGTTACACACGCTCGTTGGTGCAGGTGGTGCAGAAGGGGCTATTGACGCTTCAAACATTTTAAAACCAGCACTTGCACGCGGCGAGTTACAATGCATTGGTGCAACTACTTTAGATGAATATCGTAAAAACATTGAAAAAGATGCCGCTTTAGAACGTCGTTTCCAACCGGTACAAGTTGATGAGCCGTCAGTTGAAGATACAATCGAAATTTTAAAAGGATTGCGTGATCGATACGAAGCACATCATCGTATTAACATTTCAGATCAAGCTTTAGATGCGGCCGCAAAATTAAGTGACCGCTATGTTTCAGATCGCTTCTTGCCTGACAAAGCCATTGATTTAATTGATGAAGCAAGTTCTAAAGTAAGATTAAGAAGTCACACAACACCAACAAATTTAAAATCAATTGAACAAGAAATTGAAACTGTAAAAAAAGAAAAAGATGCTGCAGTTCACGCTCAAGAATTTGAAAATGCAGCCAACCTTAGAGACAAACAATCTAAATTAGAAAAGCAATATGAAGATGCCAAAAAAGAATGGCAAAATGCGCAAGGTGGTAGTAACACAGAATTGTCGCAAGAAGATATTGCTGAAGTTATCGCCGGTTGGACCGGAATTCCTTTAACAAAAATTAATGAAACAGAATCAAATCGACTATTAAATCTCGAAGCGACATTACATGGTCGTGTCATAGGTCAAAATGACGCTGTGACATCAATTAGTAAAGCTGTGCGTCGTGCACGTGCCGGCTTGAAGGATCCTAAGCGTCCAATTGGTAGTTTCATTTTCTTAGGACCTACAGGGGTTGGTAAAACAGAATTAGCACGTGCATTAGCTGAAACAATGTTTGGTGAAGAAGATGCGATGATTCGTGTTGATATGAGTGAATTCATGGAAAAACATGCTGTGAGTCGCTTAGTTGGGGCGCCTCCAGGATATGTAGGCCACGATGACGGTGGTCAATTAACTGAAAAAGTAAGACGCAAACCATATTCAGTTATTTTATTTGACGAAATCGAAAAAGCGCATCCAGATGTATTTAATATTTTACTTCAAGTATTAGATGATGGACATTTAACAGATACGAAAGGACGTCGTGTAGATTTCCGCAATACTGTAATTATCATGACATCAAACGTTGGTGCCCAAGAGCTACAAGATCAACGATTTGCTGGATTTGGTGGTGCAAGCGAAGGTCAGGATTATGAGACAATTCGTAAAACAATGATGAAAGAGCTTAAAAATGCTTTCCGTCCAGAGTTCTTAAACCGAGTGGATGATATTATTGTCTTCCATAAATTATCTAAAGACGAATTAAAAGAAATTGTCACAATGATGGTTAATAAATTAACGCAACGTTTGTCAGAACAAGATATTCAAATTGAGGTAACAGACAAAGCGAAAGAAGTTATTGCTGAAGAAGGTTATGATCCGGAATATGGTGCTCGTCCACTCATTCGTGCAATTCAAAAAACAGTTGAAGATAATTTAAGTGAATTAATTTTAGAAGGTAATCAAATCGAAGGTAAAGCAGTGACTATCGATCATGATGGTACCGAGTTTAAATATGATATTCATGATAGAACTGCTAATTCTGAAAAAGAAATGACTCAAGCATAGAAAGATTGGAAATTAATGCGCTCGCTAGATAGATTTAGCGAGCGTTTTTTTCATTTTTAATATAAAATGAATAAATGTACATAAACTATAGGTAAAAAATAATTTTATTGTAGTTATTTGATATATTATTTGTTAAATGATGATTTCCTATCTATTTGAATCTCTAAACATTTGTCATAACCGTGTGCAATGTATAAAATGGATTTAATGAAAATTGTGGAGGTGCGAAAGTGGCCAAGAAGAAAATCATTTTTGAGTGTATGGCATGTGGCTATCAATCTCCTAAATGGATGGGTAAATGTCCTAATTGTGGTGCTTGGAACCAAATGGAAGAGATTATAGAACAGAAGGCTGCACATCCTAAACATGGGGTTAAAGCACAAACGGTTACCGGAAAAGTTCAAAAATTAAACAGTATTCAACATGAATCGACACCACGTGTGCAAACGAAATCTCAAGAGTTTAATCGTGTGTTAGGTGGGGGGATTGTTAGTGGTTCTTTAGTGTTGATTGGTGGAGATCCAGGTATCGGGAAATCAACACTATTACTACAAATCTGTGCCTCGCTTTCGCAACAATTAAACGTGCTGTATATTACAGGTGAGGAATCATTAAATCAAACAAAATTGAGAGCAGAACGCTTAGAGGAAGACTCTAGTCAATTAAATGTGTTAGCTGAGACAGATTTAGAAGTTATTCACCAAACCGTTTCAGAAACTAAGCCAGATATTTTAGTGGTGGACTCTATTCAGACGATTTACCATCCTGAGATTGCATCGGCACCCGGATCTGTTTCTCAAGTGCGTGAGAGTACTCAAAGTTTGATGAATATTGCGAAGCAGATGGATATTGCCACATTTATTGTAGGACATGTGACTAAAGAGGGGCAGATAGCTGGTCCACGATTGTTAGAACACATGGTAGATACAGTGCTTTATTTTGAAGGTGATGAACATCATGCGTATCGTATTTTACGTGCTGTTAAAAACCGTTTTGGTTCAACAAATGAAATGGGTATTTTCGAAATGAAGCAAAGTGGTTTGAAAGGTGTCAAAAACCCGTCCGAAATGTTTTTAGAAGAACGTTCAACAAATGTTCCGGGTTCAACAATTGTGTCGACAATGGAAGGAACACGACCATTACTTATTGAAGTACAAGCTTTAGTGACCCCAACAACGTTTAATAATCCACGACGTATGGCAACAGGTATTGACCATAACCGTCTGAGCCTGCTTATGGCAGTGCTTGAAAAGAAAGAAAATTATTTATTGCAGCAACAAGATGCATATATTAAAGTGGCAGGTGGTGTAAGATTAACAGAACCGGCTGTAGACTTAAGTGTAATTGTAGCAACTGCATCAAGCTTTAAAGATGAAGCGGTTGATGGTTTAGATTGTTATATTGGAGAAGTAGGTTTGACTGGTGAAGTCAGACGTGTGTCACGTATTGAACAACGCGTTCAAGAAGCAGCTAAACTAGGATTTAAACGTGTGATACTCCCTAAAACAAATATCGGCGGATGGACATTTCCTGACAATATACAAGTCATAGGTGTTTCGACAGTACATGAGGCATTGAAATATGCTTTCAAAGCTTAAAATTTTCATACACAGCCAAAGAGGTGAAAGTTGAATGGATATACTTAAATTTATAGTAGTAATCATCTACTTTATTGTTGGTGCTGCTCTAGGAATTCTTATTATTCCAGAAGTCGTCAATGATATAGGGGTTACAAGTTATCCAATTTTAAAAAATCATTATATAGATGGGTTGCTTGGTGCGCTCATATTCTTTATTATTTTTGGTTTTTTCATTAACCAAGTAACACAATTAATCCGCACTATGGAACAGTGGATTATGAAGAGAAGTGCTGTTGAAATACTATTTGCGACAATTGGTCTTATTATAGGATTACTTATTGCAGTTATGGCATCATTTATTTTAGAAATGATTGGCAACTCGATATTTAATCATTTTATACCAATTATTATTACATTAATTTTATGTTATTTAGGATTTCAATTTGGTTTAAAGAAACGAGACGAAATGTTGCTATTTTTACCCGAAAATATGGCGCGTTCAATGTCGCAAAGTCATCGTAGTGCGGTGCCTAAACTGTTAGATACAAGTGCTATTATTGATGGGAGAATACTAGAAGTGATTCGCTGTGGATTTATAGATGGTGAAATTTTAATTCCACAAGGTGTAATTAATGAGTTGCAGATTGTCGCTGATGCCAATGACAGCGTTAAGCGAGAAAAGGGACAACGTGGCTTAGACGTATTAAATCAACTCTATGATTTAGACTATCCAACGCGTGTAATCCATCCGCAAAAGTCACACAGCGATATTGATACCCTATTAGTTAAATTAGCACAGTCGTATCATGCGCATGTCATTACGACGGATTTTAATTTAAATAAAGTTTGTCATGTTCAAGGCATTCAAGCACTCAATGTGAATGACTTATCAGAAGCAATTAAACCCAATGTACATCAAGGTGACTACTTAAACATCTTACTCACAAAGATGGGGAAAGAGCCTGGACAAGGTGTTGGCTATCTTGATGATGGGACAATGGTCGTCGTAGATAATGCAAAACAGTTGGTTGGTCAGCAAGTAGAATTAGAAGTAATTAGTCTGTTGCAGACATCATCAGGTCGTATTGTCTTTGCTAAAAAAATTGATGATAACCTGTGATTAACAAACCAATCATTAAACATTAACAGTTTCATGTGAAACGTATACGAGCAAAATTTAGTGTGTACGAATTACATGAAACTTTTTTGTTATAAGGCAAGGATATGACAAAACATGGTACTTATCAAAGTACTGAATAAGTGCTACAATATATGAGAAAATATTGTCTTACCAACTGAACATGGCCCTGAAAGTTATTCACTAAGAATTAATGTAGCGGAAAGTTGATTTTTAAGAATAGCTTTTTCTTATTAACTTAAAAGATATGCGAAGTGTTGCGTAAGTGATGAAAACAAGAAATAAATGACGTAGGAGTGAATATAATGAGTAATCGCGTTAGAGTAAGATACGCACCAAGTCCAACTGGATATTTGCATATTGGCAATGCCAGAACGGCGCTATTTAATTATTTATTTGCGAAACATTATGATGGAGATTTCGTTGTTCGTATAGAAGATACGGACAGTAAACGTAATTTGGAAGACGGAGAAGCTTCACAATTTAATAATTTAAAATGGTTAGGCTTGGATTGGGATGAATCTGTAGATAAAGACAAAGGTTATGGCCCTTATCGTCAATCTGAAAGAGCAGATTTTTATAACCCACTTATTCAACAATTACTAGATGAAGATAAAGCTTATAAATGTTATATGACAGAAGAGGAATTAGAAGCAGAACGTGAAGCGCAAATCGCGCGTGGCGAGATGCCTCGATACGGTGGACAACATGCGCATTTAACAGAAGAACAACGTCAACAATTTGAAGCGGAAGGACGTCAACCAGCTATTCGCTTTCGTGTACCTCAAAATCATACGTATACATTTAATGACATGGTTAAAGGTGAAATTTCATTTGACTCAAATAATATAGGTGATTGGGTTATCGTTAAAAAAGACGGGGTGCCAACATACAATTTTGCAGTAGCTGTCGATGATCACTATATGGAAATATCAGATGTTATTCGCGGAGATGATCATGTTTCAAATACGCCAAAACAATTAATGATTTATGATGCGTTTGGTTGGGAACCGCCGCGTTTCGCACACATGTCATTAATCGTCAATGAAGAGCGCAAGAAACTAAGTAAACGCGATGGTCAAATTTTACAATTTATCGAGCAATATCGTGACTTAGGATATTTACCAGAAGCATTGTTTAACTTTATTACATTGTTAGGTTGGTCTCCTGAAGGTGAAGATGAAATCTTTTCTAAGGAAACGTTTATTAAAATCTTTGATGAAAAGCGTTTATCTAAATCACCAGCAATGTTTGATAGACAAAAATTAGCATGGGTTAACAACCAATATATGAAGACCAAAGATACTGAAACAGTATTTGAACTCGCGTTACCACATTTAATCAAAGCAAATCTAATTCCTGAGCAACCAAGTGAGGAAGATCGCGAATGGGGTCGAAAATTAATTGCCTTGTATCAAAAAGAAATGAGCTATGCTGGAGAAATTGTGCCATTGTCCGAAATGTTCTTTAAAGATATGCCAGAATTAGGTGCAGAAGAACAAGAAGTAATCAATGGTACGCAAGTTCCTGAATTAATGCAACATTTGTATGGCAAACTCGAAGCGCTAGAACCATTTGAAGCTGCAGAAATCAAAAAAACAATCAAAGAAGTTCAAAAAGAAACAGGTATTAAAGGTAAACAATTATTTATGCCAATACGTGTTGCTGTTACTGGACAAATGCATGGTCCTGAACTGCCAAACACAATTGAAGTATTAGGTAAAGACAAGGTGTTAAGTCGTCTGAAACAATATGTATCATAGGAAGTCATGTTCAAGTGAGGAACTACTTGAAATTTTGAGCTAAACGACATATGATTAGAGTTGTATCGTCCACAAAGGATTAGTAAATAATGATATTGTGCTATAGAGAATGTACGGTTGGTGAAAGTACATCACAATAGTTATGGAATGCACCTTTGTGTAGACAATTGAATAATATAAACGAGAGTAAAGTGATATATTGATATTGCTTTACTGAATTAAGAGTGGAACCGTGCAAAAGCGCCTCTAACATCATACTTGTTAGAGGCGTTTTTTCATAAGAAACGTTTAAAGAACAAATTGATGTTATTAAATGGGCAAGGAAAGAAATAAGTTATTATGAAATCGGGGAGGAGATTATCTTGCTAAGAAGAATGAGAGACGACGTTAAAATGGTCTTTGAGCAAGATCCAGCAGCAAGAACAACATTTGAAGTAATCACTACGTATGCTGGGCTTCATGCGGTATGGAGTCATTTAATTGCACATAAATTATATAATAAGAAAAGATATGTACTAGCACGTATTATTTCACAGATTTCACGCTTTTTTACTGGTATAGAAATACATCCTGGTGCACAAATTGGCAAGCGCCTATTTATTGACCATGGCATGGGTGTAGTCATTGGTGAAACATGTACGATTGGAGACAACGTCACGATTTATCAAGGCGTTACGTTAGGTGGAACTGGAAAAGAAAAGGGTAAACGCCATCCAGACATTGGAGACAATGTTTTAATTGCAGCTGGATCGAAAATTTTAGGCAATATTCAAATTGAGTCGAACGTCAATATTGGCGCAAACTCTGTAGTATTGCAATCTGTGCCTAGTTATACAACTGTAGTGGGTATTCCAGGACATATTGTAAAACAACAGGGTAAACGAATCGGGAAAACATTTGATCACCGTAACTTACCGGATCCATTATATGAGCAAATTAAGCAACTAGAAAAACAACTAGAAAAAGCCAAGAACGGAGAGATTAAAGATGATTACATTATATAATACATTGACACGTCAAAAGGAAGTATTCAAACCCATAGAACCTGGGAAAGTTAAAATGTATGTCTGTGGGCCGACCGTATATAACTATATTCATATAGGGAATGCACGACCAGCGATTAACTATGATGTAGTACGTCGTTACTTTGAATACCAAGGGTATGACGTAGACTACGTCTCAAATTTTACTGATGTTGATGATAAACTTATTAAACGTTCACAAGAACTGAATGAATCCGTTCCTGAAATTGCTGATCGTTATATTCAAGCATTTTATGAAGATGTTGGTGCTTTAAACGTTAAGAAAGCCACTTCAAATCCACGTGTGATGGACCATATGGAAGATATCATTGAATTCATTAAAAATTTAGTCGACGAAGGTTATGCCTATGAAAGTCATGGAGATGTCTATTTTAGAACACGTAAATTTGATGGCTATGGTAAATTAAGCCATCAGTCTATTGACGACTTAAAAGTAGGCGCTCGCATTGAAGCGGGTGAACAAAAAGAAGATGCTTTAGACTTTACATTATGGAAAAAAGCTAAGCCTGGTGAAATTAGCTGGTCTAGTCCCTTTGGAGAAGGGCGCCCAGGGTGGCATATTGAGTGCTCTGTGATGGCATATCATGAACTTGGTAAGACCATTGATATTCATGCTGGAGGCTCCGATTTACAATTTCCTCATCATGAAAATGAAATTGCGCAATCAGAAGCACATAATCATGCACCATTTGCAAATTATTGGATGCATAACGGTTTTATCAACATAGACAATGAGAAAATGAGTAAGTCATTGGGGAATTTTATATTAGTGCATGATATCATCAAGGAAATTGATCCTGATGTCTTGCGTTTCTTTATGATTAGCGTACACTATCGCAGTCCAATCAACTATAATATGGAACTTGTTAGTGCAGCTAAAAGCGGCCTAGAACGCATTCGCAATAGCTATCAATTAATTGAAGAGCGTGAAACAATAGCTACCAATATTGTTGAACAAACAGACTACATTGAACAAATTGATGAAATATTAAAACAATTTGAGCAAGTGATGAATGATGATTTTAATACAGCTAATGCGGTAACTGCATGGTATGATTTAGCAAAATTAGCCAATAAATATGTGTTGGAGAAATCAACTTCAACCGCAGTAATCGAGCGTTTTAAAGAAGTGTATCAAATATTTAGTGATGTACTAGGCGTTCCTTTAAAAGGTCAAGAAGCAGATGTACTATTAGATGAAGAGATAGAGCAAATGATTGCTGAGCGTGATGAAGCACGTAAAAATAAAGATTTTGCGAGAGCAGATGAAATTAGAGATACATTAAAGGCACAACATATTATTTTGGAAGACACGCCTCAAGGTGTGAGATACAAACGTGGCTAATATGGATATAAAATTATTAAATCCACTAACATTAGCTTACATGGGTGATGCGGTTTTAGATCAACATGTTAGAGCATATATTGTGTTGAAATTACGCAGCAAACCTAATCGTCTTCATCAAGCAGCTAAACGCTATGTCTCAGCTAAAAGTCAGGCACAAACACTAGAAAAATTATTAGCACAGCAGTGGTTTACAGAAGAAGAATTAGATATCGTTCGGCGTGGTCGCAATGCCAAAAGCTATACAAAAGCTAAAAATACTGATATTCAAACGTATCGTAAAAGCTCTGCAATAGAAGCAGTGATTGGCTTCTTATATTTAGAGCAACGAGAGCAGCGTCTTAATTCACTATTAACAGAAATCATTCACATTGTTGACGAAAGAGAGGGAAGATAGCATTGGAAGATCATATAATAGTAGGTCGTCATGCCGTAAAGGAAGCCATTGTCACTGGTCATACAATAAATAAAATACTGATTCAAGAAGGTATTAAAAAACAACAAATCAAAGAAATTTTAACAAACGCAAAAACTCAAAAATTAGTCGTGCAAACAGTGCCAAAATCTAAATTAGATCATATGTCAGATGCGCCTCACCAAGGTGTTGCAGCCTTGATTGCACCATATGAATACGCCGATTTTAACCATTTTATTAAAATGCAACAACAAAAGGAAAGCCTATCTACGGTCATTATTTTAGATGGATTAGAAGATCCACATAACTTAGGTTCTATTTTGCGGACAGCAGATGCAACAGGTGTGGATGGTATTATTATTCCTAAACGTCGTTCAGTAGCGTTAACACAAATTGTAGCTAAAGCATCTACAGGAGCGATTCAGCATATACCTGTAATGCGTGTAACTAATTTATCTCAGACAATTGACGATTTGAAAGCGCATGGTTTTTGGATTGTAGGAACAGAAGCAGATAATGCCACAGACTATAGAGACATGGCAGCTGATATGTCATTAGCAATTGTCATTGGTAGTGAAGGCCAAGGGATGAGCCGTCTAGTTAAAGATAAATGTGATTTTTATATTAAAATTCCAATGGTCGGTCACGTGAATAGTTTAAATGCATCCGTGGCAGCTGGTTTGATGATGTATGAAGTATATCGTAAACGTCATTCATATGGAGACAAATAATGAAGCAAAAATATTTAGTTATAGACGGTTATAATATGATTGGCCAATCGCCAGAGTTGATGACCATTGCTAAAGAAAGCCTTGAAGAAGCACGCGAACAATTGTTGGATGCCATAGCGAATTATAGCGCTGTGATAGCTGATGAAGTGGTATGTGTCTTCGATGCATATGAACAATCAGGTATTGAACGTGAATATATGTATCATGGTGTAAAGATTATTTATACAAAAGAAAAAGAAACCGCAGATAGCTATATCGAACGTTATGTCTATGACTTATATAATAAACATACAACGCATATTACGGTTGTGACGAGTGATATGAGCGAACAGCATGCAATTTTTGGAACAGGTGCTTATCGTGTATCATCTCGAGAAATGTGGCGCGAATTAAAAGAAATGGAAATAACAGTAACAAAGTCGTTAGATGACTTTAGTCAATCAAAACCTAGAACTCGAATACCGTTATCTGATGATATACTTACTGAATTTGAAAAAATACGTCGAGGTCATCATCACAAACACTAGTATTGTGATATTGCCGAAATCCTATATCAGGGTATAAAATTTAGCACATAACTCTTATTGGAAAGTAGGCGACAAACATAACTGGTAGACATCTTGAAAGCGCGTTTAAAATGTACCGAGAGTGTGACAATAAAGATGATGCTTTTGCAGAACTTGTGAATTTGTGGAAACCCATTATTATTAATAAGCTTAAAAAGGTAGATTATTACCTAAATGATATCGACGATTTATATCAAGAGGTCTTAATTAAACTTTACTTGGTCATTGATCGCTATGACACACAACAAGATAAACCATTTGAGTATTATGTGAATTGTGTTATTAGGTCAGTTAAATATGATTATTTACGTAAACAATATGCCTATCATAAACGAATACAAAGCATGATTAAAGAGAGTCATGTAAACGTATATTACAATCAACATGTGAATCCTGTTGAAATAAAAATGTTACAACGCGCAGATTTAATGAATATATTTGAACACACGAAGTATTTTACTAAGGTAGAAAAAAGGGTGTTTTACGCGCTGATTGCAGGATATAAACCATTAGAAATTGCACGAATACTTAAGTTACAACGCAAAGCGGTTTACAATAGTATACAACGTTGTAAAATGAAATTATATAAAGTGATATTAAAGACTACGGAATGAGTTTTATTGATCATATTGTTTCATAGCTTCGTTTGACATTTAAGCCTAAATATAGGTATAGTATATTGGTATTAAAATGTGTAAGGGTGAATAAATGTGAAAAAAGTCCCTTTAAATTGCGATGTTTGTGGCAATAGAAATTATCATGTTCCAAAGAAAGATGGCTCAGCATCAAGGTTAACACTTAAAAAATATTGTCCAAGATGTAACTCACATACAGTACATAAAGAATCGAAATAATACTATTAGTGCTATGAAAAGTGGTTATTCGATGTTGCAACATGAGACAACGTATAGGCTAGTTAATGAGTGAGAGTATGGAGGTTGTTTTTGATGGCTAAAGACAAAAACAAAGAAAAAGATAACTTTTTCAAAGGCGTTAAGTCTGAAATGGAGAAAACAAGTTGGCCAACGAAAGAAGAATTATTCAAATACACTGTTATTGTAGTATCTACAGTGCTATTCTTTATGGCTTTTTTCTATGTTTTAGATATCGGTATCGGAAATCTTATTGAATTATTTAGATAAAAGTAAGGAGTGACAACATGTCTGAAGTAGTTGGTGCTAAACACTGGTATGCAGTGCACACATATTCTGGATATGAGAATAAAGTTAAAAAGAATTTAGAAAAAAGAGTCGAATCAATGAATATGACAGAACAGATTTTTAGAGTTGTCATACCCGAAGAGGAAGAGACTCAAGTCAAAGATGGCAAAGCTAAAAAAGTAGTTAAAAAGACATTTCCAGGATACGTTTTAGTGGAACTCATCATGACAGACGAATCATGGTATGTCGTGCGAAATACTCCTGGCGTTACTGGATTTGTTGGTTCTGCAGGCGCAGGATCTAAGCCGAATCCATTACTACCTGACGAAGTTCGTTTTATATTAAAACAAATGGGTCTTAAAGAAAAAACAATAGATATAGAATTAGAGATTGGCGAGCAAGTGCGTATCAAATCAGGTCCGTTTTCTAATCAAGTTGGAGAAGTTCAAGAGATTGAAGCAGATAAATTTAAATTAACTGTGTTAGTAGATATGTTTGGCAGAGAAACACCAGTAGAAGTTGAATTTGATCAAGTAGAAAAGCTTTAAAGTAAAGCCTCGACACTGGAACTGTGTTAATAAATGTTGAACGCTTTAAATGTTGAAATATTACTATTGATTTTTGTAACGAAAAGGTGTTAAAATAATGTGGTCGCGTTTTTAAGACGCTCATTTCGTCACGAAATGTTTGAGTGGGAGGGCAAAACTGAGCCCTGTGACCACATCACGATATCAAGGAGGTGCACATCGTGGCTAAAAAAGTAGAAAAAGTAGTTAAATTACAAATTCCTGCAGGGAAAGCAAATCCAGCACCACCAGTTGGACCAGCATTAGGTCAAGCAGGTGTGAACATCATGGGATTCTGTAAAGAATTCAACGCACGTACGCAAGAACAAGCAGGTTTAATCATTCCGGTAGAAATCAGTGTATATGAAGATCGTTCATTTACATTTATTACAAAAACTCCACCGGCTCCAGTACTACTTAAAAAAGCAGCTGGCGTAGAAAAAGGTTCAGGTGAACCTAACAAAACTAAAGTTGCTACAGTTACTAAAGAACAAGTACGTGAAATTGCTAATTCTAAAATGCAAGATTTAAACGCTGCAGACGAAGAAGCAGCTATGCGTATTATTGAAGGTACTGCTCGTAGCATGGGTATTACTGTAGAATAATTAAGAATTTAAACTTGAAATGAATTGATAGACGATAACAGCAGATAACGAAATGGCAACCAACGCTATTGTCTTCGATGGATTTAAGTGAAATTGGGTGAACATCGTCTCCCAAAAGTAACATAGATATCATCAGTTATCTGCTCTTAACTTGTGTGATACGCAAGTGAAATGTGGGAGGAAATTCCGCTAAAACCACTAAAGGAGGAAGAATAATGGCTAAAAAAGGTAAAAAGTATCAAGAAGCAGCTAGCAAAATTGACCGTACGCAACACTACAGTGTTGAGGAAGCAATTAGCTTAGCTAAAGAAACTAGCGTAGCTAACTTTGATGCATCAGTTGAAGTTGCATTCCGTTTAGGTATTGATACACGTAAAAATGATCAACAAATCCGTGGTGCAGTTGTACTACCAAACGGAACTGGTAAATCACAACGTGTATTAGTATTTGCGAAAGGTGATAAAATCACTGAAGCAGAAGAAGCAGGCGCAGATTATGTAGGTGAAGCAGAATATGCTCAAAAAATCCAACAAGGTTGGTTTGATTTCGATGTAGTTGTTGCTACACCTGACATGATGGGTGAAGTTGGTAAATTAGGTAGAGTATTAGGACCAAAAGGTTTAATGCCTAACCCTAAAACTGGCACTGTTACGATGGACGTTAAAAAAGCTGTTGAAGAAATCAAAGCAGGTAAAGTTGAATACCGTGCTGAAAAAGCAGGTATTGTTCACGCTACTATCGGTAAAGTTTCATTTGATACTGATAAATTAATTGAAAACTTTAACGCATTACAAGACGTTTTAGCAAAAGCAAAACCAGCTTCAGCTAAAGGTACTTACTTCAAATCCGTTGCTGTTACTACAACAATGGGTCCTGGCGTTAAAGTTGATACTTCATCATTTAAATTATAATTATATAATGACTTCAAAGACTGGCAACTTTTGCTAGTCTTTTTTTAAAAAACGATTGACATATTAAAATAACAACGTTATATTAATTATTGTGATTATTTTACCTAAGACAGTAGGAGTTAATTATAACTTAAAAATCAATCCTACCGAGGCTAAAATTGACTTGAACGTGATGATTAATTGATCTTTCAAGCACTTTTTGCCGTGGGTAGAAAGTGCTTTTTTTATTGCTATTAAAAAAAGCACCGAACAAATTTAAATGGAGGTGTCTGAATGTCTGCTATCATTGAAGCAAAAAAACAACTTGTTGACGTTATTGCTGATCAACTTAAAAATTCAGTATCAACTGTCGTTGTCGATTACCGTGGTTTAACAGTTGCAGAAGTAACAGAATTGCGTTCACAATTACGTGAAGCTGGTGTTGAGTATAAAGTATACAAAAACACAATGGTTCGTCGTGCAGCTGAACAAGCAGGTATCGAAGGCTTAAACGATTTCTTAACAGGTCCTACAGCAATTGCAACTTCAACTGAAGATGTTGTAGCACCAGCGAAAGTTATCGCAGGTTTTGCAAAAGAACACGAAGCTTTAGAAATCAAAACAGGTGTCATGGACGGTAGTATTATATCAGCAGAAGAAGTTAAAACTGTTGGTTCATTACCTTCACACGACGGTCTTGTATCTATGCTTTTATCAGTATTACAAGCTCCAGTCCGCAACTTCGCTTATGCAGTTAAAGCTGTTGGAGAACAAAAAGAAGAAAGCGCTGAGTAATTGCGCATAAATTTTAAAATAACGGAGGAATTATAAAATGGCTAATCAAGAACAAATCATTGAAGCAATTAAAGAAATGTCAGTTTTAGAATTAAACGATTTAGTAAAAGCAATTGAAGAAGAATTTGGTGTAACTGCAGCAGCTCCAGTAGCAGCAGCAGGTGCAGCTGGTGGCGGAGACGCAGCAGCAGAAAAAACTGAATTTGATGTTGAATTAACTTCAGCTGGTTCATCTAAAATCAAAGTTGTTAAAGCAGTTAAAGAAGCAACTGGCTTAGGATTAAAAGATGCTAAAGAATTAGTAGATGGCGCTCCTAAAGTAATTAAAGAAGGCCTTGCTAAAGACGAAGCTGAAAAACTTAAAGAACAATTAGAAGAAGTAGGCGCGACTGTAGAATTAAAATAGTTCTCTCGTCTAAACTTAATATAGGTTAAGATAAATGAGATACATCGTTTGAATGTAGGAAGACTTAACCTAAATGCTTTGAGAAATGAAAACCCCGTTATCACGATAACGGGGTTTAGTTCATTTTCAGAATACAGTGGTACTTAATTAACGCATCCAAGTAGTTCAAGAAAAATGAAAAAATACACGAATAATATGTACTTTTTATGCTCATGACGTAAAAATACACGGTGATAATTCTTTAATACAAATCTATAAAGGAAAGGGGTGGGCTTATGAGTCATTATTATGATGAGTGCCCAGACGTTAAAAGTAATCAACAAACCATTGTTTACTCATATCAGCACGATAAATTACAGCTAGTGACAGATGCAGGTGTTTTTTCTAAAGATAAGGTAGATTTCGGCTCTGACTTGCTAATTCAAACGTTTTTGAATGAACATCCGCCTGGTCCGAGTAAGTCGATTGTTGATGTTGGATGTGGATATGGTCCTATTGGCCTAACCATAGCAAAGGTCTGTCCGCACCATAAAGTGACAATGCTTGACGTTAACCAACGCGCATTAGCACTAGCTGAAAAAAATAGTAAGCATAATCAAATTGATAATGTCATTATTAAAGAAAGCGATGGTCTTTCTGCAGTAAAGCATAACGCTTGTGATTATATTTTAACTAATCCGCCAATTAGAGCTGGTAAAGAAGTTGTTCATCGAATTTTTGCTGAAGCATATGACAGGTTAAGGACACAGGGTGAGCTGTTCGTTGTCATACAAAAGAAACAAGGTATGCCATCCGCTAAAAAGAAATTGGCTGAACTATTTGATAATGTAGAAGTCGTCACAAAGAATAAAGGATATTATATATTAAGAAGTTCAAAAGGTTGATTTAATATTCGTATTCTGATATAGTTATAAAATGTAAAAATTTATGTTCAATAAGTGTGTACTTTTACCTAATAAGAGTAAGTGGAACAGGAATAACATGAAACGGAAATGGTGTCATCTTTAGTGTTGCCGTTTTCTTTTTGTCTTGTTAGCACACTTTTAAATGGACGGTAGCACACAATATTTGAGGGGTGAATCTGTTTGGCAGGTCAAGTTGTCCAATATGGAAGACATCGTAAACGTAGAAACTACGCGAGAATTTCAGAAGTATTAGAATTACCAAACTTAATCGAAATTCAAACTAAATCTTATGATTGGTTCCTAAAAGAAGGTTTACTAGAAATGTTCCGTGATATCTCACCAATTGAAGATTTCACAGGTAACCTATCATTAGAGTTTGTAGATTACAGATTAGGTGAACCAAAGTATGATTTAGAAGAATCGAAAAATCGTGACGCTACTTATGCTGCACCTCTTCGTGTTAAAGTGCGTCTCGTTATAAAAGAAACAGGTGAAGTTAAAGAGCAAGAAGTATTTATGGGAGACTTCCCATTAATGACAGATACAGGTACGTTTGTTATTAATGGTGCAGAGCGTGTTATTGTATCGCAATTAGTACGTTCACCATCCGTTTACTTTAATGAAAAAATTGACAAAAACGGACGAGAAAATTATGATGCTACAATCATTCCTAACCGTGGTGCCTGGTTAGAATACGAAACAGATGCTAAAGATGTTGTCTATGTTCGTATTGATAGAACTCGTAAATTGCCATTAACTGTCTTGTTACGCGCATTAGGCTTTTCAACTGATCAAGAAATTGTTGAGTTGTTAGGCGATAACGAATACTTGCGTAATACATTAGAAAAAGACGGAACAGAAAACACCGAACAAGCGTTATTAGAAATTTATGAACGTTTACGTCCTGGTGAACCACCAACAGTTGAAAATGCAAAAAGTTTATTATATTCTCGCTTCTTCGATCCGAAACGCTATGATTTAGCAAGCGTTGGACGTTATAAAGCGAACAAAAAATTGCATCTAAAACACCGTTTATTTAATCAAAAATTAGCAGAGCCTATCGTAAACAGCGAAACAGGTGAAATTGTTGCTGAAGAAGGTACTGTATTAGATCGTCGCAAATTAGACGAAATTATGGACGTTCTTGAAACAAATGCGAATAGTGAAGTATTCGAATTAGAAGGAACAGTAATAGACGAACCGGTTGAAATTCAATCAATCAAAGTCTATGTACCAAATGATGAAGAAGGTCGTACAACAACGATAATTGGTAATGCTTTACCAGATTCAGAAGTGAAATGTATCACACCTGCAGATATTATTTCTTCTATGAGTTACTTCTTCAACTTATTAGCTGGCATTGGTTACACGGATGATATCGATCATTTAGGTAACCGTCGTTTACGTTCAGTTGGTGAGTTATTGCAAAACCAATTCCGTATTGGTTTATCAAGAATGGAACGTGTTGTGCGTGAAAGAATGTCAATTCAAGATACAGAATCTATCACACCACAACAATTAATTAATATTAGACCAGTTATTGCATCAATTAAAGAATTCTTTGGTAGTTCTCAATTATCACAATTCATGGACCAAGCTAACCCATTAGCAGAATTAACACACAAACGTCGTTTATCTGCGTTAGGACCTGGTGGTTTAACACGTGAACGTGCACAAATGGAAGTTCGTGACGTGCATTATTCTCACTATGGCCGTATGTGTCCGATTGAAACACCAGAGGGTCCAAACATTGGTTTGATTAACTCATTATCTAGTTATGCGCGTGTCAACGAGTTTGGCTTTATTGAAACGCCTTATCGTAAAGTAGATATTGATACAAATGCAATCACAGATCAAATTGACTACTTAACTGCTGATGAAGAAGACAGTTATGTCGTTGCACAAGCGAACTCTCGCCTTGATGAAAATGGTCGTTTCTTAGATGATGAAGTAGTATGCCGTTTCCGCGGTAATAATACTGTTATGGCTAAAGAAAAAATGGACTACATGGATGTATCTCCTAAACAAGTTGTTTCAGCTGCGACAGCATGTATTCCATTCTTAGAGAACGATGACTCTAACCGTGCATTGATGGGTGCAAACATGCAACGTCAAGCAGTTCCGTTGATGAACCCTGAAGCGCCGTTCGTAGGAACAGGTATGGAGCATGTTGCTGCTCGTGACTCTGGTGCTGCGATTACTGCAAAATACAGAGGTCGTGTAGAACACGTTGAATCTAATGAAATCCTAGTGCGTCGATTAATTGAAGAAAATGGAAAAGAATATGAAGGCGAACTTGATCGCTATCCATTAGCGAAGTTTAAACGCTCTAACTCTGGTACATGTTATAACCAACGTCCAATTGTTTCTATTGGTGACGTTGTAGAATACAATGAAATTCTAGCTGACGGTCCATCAATGGAGCTTGGTGAAATGGCATTAGGCCGCAACGTTGTAGTTGGTTTCATGACTTGGGACGGCTATAACTATGAAGATGCTGTCATCATGAGTGAACGTTTAGTCAAAGATGACGTTTACACATCTATTCATATTGAAGAATATGAATCAGAAGCACGTGATACGAAATTAGGACCTGAGGAAATCACACGTGATATTCCTAACGTCTCTGAAAGTGCACTTAAAAACTTAGACGATCGCGGTATTGTTTATGTAGGTGCAGAAGTTAAAGATGGCGATATTTTAGTAGGTAAAGTAACGCCTAAAGGTGTCACAGAGCTAACAGCTGAAGAACGTCTATTACATGCAATCTTTGGTGAAAAAGCACGTGAAGTGCGTGACACTTCATTGCGTGTACCACATGGTGCTGGCGGCATTGTGCTAGATGTTAAAGTCTTCAACCGTGAAGAAGGAGATGACACACTTTCTCCAGGTGTTAACCAATTAGTACGCGTATATATTGTGCAGAAACGTAAAATACACGTTGGGGACAAAATGTGTGGTCGTCATGGTAACAAAGGTGTCATTTCTAAGATTGTTCCAGAAGAGGACATGCCTTATTTACCAGATGGACGTCCAATTGATATTATGTTAAACCCACTTGGTGTGCCATCACGTATGAACATTGGACAAGTTCTAGAGTTGCATTTAGGTATGGCTGCTAAAAACTTAGGTATTCATGTTGCGTCACCAGTATTTGATGGTGCGAACGATGAAGATGTATGGTCAACAATTGAAGAAGCTGGTATGGCACGTGACGGTAAAACCGTATTATATGATGGCCGTACAGGTGAGCCATTCGACAACCGTATCTCAGTTGGAGTTATGTACATGCTTAAACTTGCACATATGGTTGATGACAAATTACATGCTCGTTCAACAGGTCCATACTCATTAGTTACACAACAACCACTTGGTGGTAAAGCACAATTTGGTGGACAACGTTTCGGTGAGATGGAAGTATGGGCACTTGAAGCTTATGGTGCTGCCTATACATTGCAAGAAATCCTTACTTATAAATCTGATGATACGGTAGGCCGTGTTAAAACATACGAAGCTATCGTTAAAGGTGAAAACATTTCTAGACCAAGTGTTCCTGAATCATTCCGTGTATTGATGAAAGAACTTCAAAGTTTAGGTTTAGATGTGAAAGTGATGGATGAGCACGATAACGAAATCGAAATGGCAGATGTTGAAGATGAAGATACAACAGAGCGCAAAGTAGATTTGCAACAAAAAGATGCGCCACAATCTCAACAAGAAGAAACTGCTGATTAGTCAATATATTAGATATAAGGAATGGTGTTAGGAACAAGTGCTACGGATGTTTAAACATAATGTGTTTTGAGTTGCATCCATCCTAACCTTTCCTTAATTTCAATAGATGTAAATCAATCAAATGGCACAGCTAATCTAAATTGAAGGAGGTAGGCTCCTTGATTGATGTAAATAATTTCCATTATATGAAAATCGGTTTAGCCTCACCTGAAAAAATTCGTTCATGGTCATATGGTGAAGTGAAAAAACCAGAAACAATTAATTATCGTACGTTAAAACCAGAAAAAGATGGCTTATTCTGTGAGAGAATATTCGGCCCAACTAAAGATTGGGAATGTAGTTGTGGTAAATACAAACGTGTGCGTTATAAAGGCATGGTTTGTGATAGATGTGGTGTTGAAGTCACTAAATCTAAAGTTCGTCGTGAAAGAATGGGACATATTGAATTAGCAGCTCCTGTATCTCATATTTGGTACTTCAAAGGTATCCCAAGTCGTATGGGTCTGTTATTAGACATGTCTCCTAGAGCATTAGAAGAAGTTATCTATTTCGCTTCATATGTTGTCGTCGATCCAGGTCCAACTGGTTTAGAAAAGAAAACTTTATTATCTGAAGCTGAATTTAGAGACTACTATGACAAATATCCAGGACAATTCGTTGCTAAAATGGGTGCAGAAGGCATTAAAGATTTATTACATGAAATTGACCTTGATGAAGAGCTTAAGCAATTACGTGATGAATTAGAATCAGCAACTGGTCAAAGATTGACACGTGCAATTAAACGTTTAGAAGTTGTTGAATCTTTTAGAAATTCTGGCAATAAACCTGAGTGGATGATTTTAGATGTACTTCCAATTATTCCACCAGAAATCCGTCCTATGGTTCAATTAGACGGGGGCCGTTTTGCTACAAGTGACTTAAATGACTTATATCGTCGTGTCATTAATCGTAATAATCGTTTAAAACGTTTATTAGATTTAGGTGCGCCTGGTATTATCGTGCAAAATGAAAAACGTATGTTGCAAGAAGCAGTAGATGCTTTAATTGATAATGGACGACGCGGACGCCCAGTTACTGGACCAGGTAACAGACCTTTGAAATCTCTTTCTCATATGTTGAAAGGTAAACAAGGTCGTTTCCGTCAAAACTTACTCGGTAAACGTGTTGACTATTCAGGACGTTCAGTTATCGCAGTAGGTCCAAGCTTGAAAATGTACCAATGTGGTTTGCCAAAAGAAATGGCGCTCGAATTGTTCAAACCTTTTGTTATGAAAGAGTTAGTGCAACGTGAGATTGCCACAAACATTAAAAATGCGAAAAGTAAAATTGAACGCATGGATGATGAAGTTTGGGATGTATTAGAAGATGTTATTAGAGAACATCCGGTTCTGTTAAACCGTGCGCCTACGCTTCATAGACTAGGTATTCAAGCATTTGAACCAACATTAGTAGAAGGTCGCGCAATTCGACTTCACCCACTTGTAACAACAGCTTACAATGCGGACTTTGATGGTGACCAAATGGCTGTTCACGTACCATTATCTAAAGAAGCTCAAGCAGAAGCACGTATGCTTATGCTGGCTGCACAAAATATTTTGAACCCTAAAGATGGTAAACCAGTTGTTACGCCATCACAAGATATGGTATTAGGTAACTACTACCTTACTTTAGAGCGCAAAGATGCAATTAATACTGGTGCCATTTTTAACGATACAAACGAAGTGTTAAAAGCATATGCCAATGGCTATGTACACTTGCATACACGTATCGGTGTACATGCTGGGTCATTTAACAACCCGACATTTACTGAAGAACAAAATAAAAAAATCTTAGCTACATCTGTAGGTAAAGTCATTTTTAATGAAATTATTCCAGAATCATTTGCGTATATTAATGAACCATCACAAGCAAATTTAGAAGACAAAACACCTGATAAATATTTTGTTGATCCATCACAATTAGGTGAAGGTGGACTTAAAGCATTCTTTGAAGAACAAGAATTGACTGAGCCATTCAACAAAAAATTCTTAGGTAATATTATTGCTGAAGTCTTTAATAGATTTAGCATTACTGATACATCAATGATGCTTGACCGTATGAAAGACTTAGGTTTCAAATTCTCATCAAAAGCAGGTATTACTGTAGGTGTCGCAGATATCGTTGTATTACCAGACAAAAAAGATATCTTAGATGAACATGAAAAACTTGTTGATCGAGTAACAAAACAATTCAATCGTGGTTTAATAACAGAAGATGAACGTTATAATGCAGTCGTTGAAATTTGGACAGATGCTAAAGACCAAATTCAAGGCGAATTAATGCAATCACTTGAGAAAACAAACCCAATCTTTATGATGAGTGATTCAGGTGCGCGTGGTAACGCATCTAACTTTACGCAATTAGCTGGTATGCGTGGTTTAATGGCTGCGCCATCAGGTAAAATTATTGAGTTGCCAATCACTTCTTCATTCCGTGAAGGTTTAACCGTATTAGAATACTTCATTTCTACCCATGGTGCACGTAAAGGTCTTGCCGATACAGCGCTTAAAACAGCTGACTCTGGTTACCTTACTCGTCGTCTTGTTGACGTTGCACAAGATGTTATTGTACGTGAAGAAGACTGTGGCACTGACCGTGGTTTACTTGTATCTGATATTAGAGAAGGTACAGAAATGATTGAACCGTTTATCGAACGTATCGAAGGTCGCTATTCTAAAGAAACAATTCGTCACCCTGAAACGGATGAAATTATCATTCGTCCTGATGAATTGATTACAGCTGAAATCGCGAAGAAAATTACCGATGCAGGTATTGAGCAAATGTACATCCGTTCAGCATTTACTTGTAACACACGTCATGGCGTATGTGAAAAATGTTATGGTAAAAACCTTGCGACAGGTGAAAAAGTTGAAGTGGGTGAAGCAGTTGGAACAATTGCTGCTCAATCAATTGGTGAACCAGGTACGCAGCTTACAATGCGTACATTCCACACAGGTGGTGTAGCAGGTAGCGATATCACTCAAGGTCTTCCACGTATCCAAGAGATTTTCGAAGCGCGTAATCCAAAAGGACAAGCTGTGATTACTGAAATCGAAGGTGTTGTTGAAGATATTAAATTAGCGAAAGACCGTCAACAAGAAATTGTTGTTAAAGGCGCAAACGAAACAAGATCTTACCTTGCTTCAGGTACTTCAAGATTAAAAGTAGAAGTAGGACAATCAGTTGAACGAGGAGAAGTATTAACAGAAGGTTCAATTGAGCCGAAAAACTTCTTAGCTGTGGCTGGTTTAAATGCTACTGAAAGTTACTTGCTTAAAGAGGTACAAAAAGTTTATCGTATGCAAGGTGTAGAAATCGATGATAAACACGTTGAAGTAATGGTTAGACAAATGCTACGTAAAGTGCGTATTATCGAAGCTGGCGACACTAAATTATTACCAGGTTCACTTGTAGATATTCACCACTTTACAGACGCAAACCGCGATGCATTTAAACAACGTAAACGCCCAGCAACAGCCAAACCAGTGTTGTTAGGTATTACTAAAGCATCTCTTGAAACAGAAAGCTTCTTATCAGCGGCTTCATTCCAAGAAACAACACGTGTCCTTACAGATGCAGCTATCAAAGGTAAACGTGATGACTTACTTGGACTTAAAGAGAATGTTATTATTGGTAAACTTATCCCAGCTGGTACAGGTATGAGACGATACAGTAGCGTTAAATACGATAAAACCACTGTTCCAGTAGCTGAACAAACAGAAGAACAATTAACAGACAAATAATAAAATTGACTGGGACATTTCCTGAAAAAATAGCTAGTAAATGCGGTTTTTGTAACGTCATTTACTAGCTATTTTATTTACAATACTTGTATTGAAAGCTCACTTGCTTAGTCGACACTTCTGAGTGTGGTCCCAACTTGTTGGAAATATTTGTTTCTGACACTATGATTTTCAATCAATTTTGCTATTATATATTGACTGTAATAAAGTTAAGTGTTATTATTGTAAAGGTTGATGCAAGCAGAACTTTGGAGGATGTTCATGTCTAATGAAAAAGTTGCACGCTTTAACAAACAACACGTTGTAGTTGGTCTTAAAGAAACGCTCAAGGCGTTAAAGAAAGATCAAGTTACAGCATTGATTATTGCAAAAGACGTCGAAGTATTTTTATTATCTCGCGTGTTTAGCTATATCAATCACACAAATATACCTGTTTATTATTTCGAGAGCAAACAAGCTCTTGGCAAATATGTAGGTATTAATGTTAATGCGACAATTGTTGCATTATTGAATGAGAATTAGTAAGTATTTGCTTACTAACTTTTATTTAACCTTAAAATGAACCACCTGGATGTGTGGGATTAAAAAGTGAAGAGAGGAGGACATACTCAATGCCAACTATTAACCAATTAGTACGTAAACCAAGACAAAGCAAATCTAAGAAATCAGATTCACCAGCTTTAAATAGAGGTTTCAACAGTAAAAAGAAACAATTTACTGACTTAAATTCACCTCAAAAACGTGGTGTTTGTACGCGTGTAGGAACAATGACTCCTAAGAAACCTAACTCAGCGTTACGTAAATATGCACGTGTGCGTTTATCAAATAACATTGAAATCAACGCATACATCCCTGGTATCGGACACAACTTACAAGAACACAGTGTTGTACTTGTTCGTGGTGGACGTGTAAAAGACTTACCAGGTGTGCGTTACCATATTGTACGTGGTGCACTTGATACTTCAGGTGTTGATGGACGTAAACAAGGTCGTTCATTATACGGAACTAAAAAACCTAAAAACTAAGTTTAAGATTGTGTAAATTTTAAATGAGAAAACTAAAAATATACTATAATGTGAAGGGAGGATTTTAATTATGCCTCGTAAAGGATCAGTACCTAAAAGAGACGTATTACCAGATCCAATTCATAACTCTAAGTTAGTTACGAAATTGATTAACAAAATTATGTTAGACGGTAAACGTGGAACAGCACAAAGAATTCTTTATTCTGCTTTCGACTTAGTTGAACAACGCAGCGGTCGAGATGCATTAGAAGTATTCGAAGAAGCAATCAATAATATTATGCCAGTATTAGAAGTTAAAGCTCGTCGTGTAGGTGGTTCTAACTATCAAGTACCAGTTGAAGTTCGTCCAGAACGTCGTACAACATTAGGTTTACGTTGGTTAGTAAACTATGCGCGTCTTCGTGGTGAAAAAACGATGGAAGATCGTTTAGCTAACGAAATTTTAGATGCAGCTAATAATACAGGTGGTGCAGTTAAGAAACGTGAGGATACTCACAAAATGGCTGAAGCGAACAAAGCATTCGCGCACTACCGCTGGTAAAATGAAAGCTTTTACCCTGAGCGTGCTCCAATCCATTGGTTTACCAGTGCTGGTACATGCTTAGGGCATCGCCATATCTAAAGTACTTATTCAGTAAATACTGGAAGGAGAAAAAATACATGGCAAGAGACTTTTCTTTGAAAAATACTCGTAACATCGGTATCATGGCTCACATTGATGCTGGTAAAACAACTACGACTGAACGTATTCTTTATTACACAGGTCGTATCCACAAAATTGGTGAAACACATGAAGGTGCTTCACAAATGGACTGGATGGAACAAGAGCAAGACCGTGGTATTACTATCACATCTGCTGCTACAACTGCACAATGGCAAGGTCACCGTGTAAACATCATTGATACTCCTGGACACGTAGACTTCACAGTTGAAGTTGAACGTTCATTACGTGTACTTGATGGTGCCGTTACTGTACTTGATGCACAATCAGGTGTAGAACCTCAAACTGAAACAGTTTGGCGTCAAGCAACAACTTATGGTGTACCTCGTATTGTTTTTGTAAACAAAATGGACAAATTAGGTGCGAACTTTGAATATTCAGTAAGCACTTTACATGATCGTTTACAAGCAAATGCAGCACCTATTCAATTACCTATTGGTGCAGAAGATGAATTTGAAGCAATCATTGACTTAGTAGAAATGAAATGCTTTAAATATACAA
>OBVF01000104.1_pt1 | contig 29469 bp, 27 predicted proteins | sample 1476041 | NCBI WGS metagenome assembly OBVF01 (sample SAMEA2579983, study PRJEB22360) | human gut metagenome
ATTTATGGCGAGACTCCTGAGGGAGCAGTGCCAGTCGAAGACAGGGGCCCCAACAGAGAGAAATACGAAAAGTATTTCGTCGATCAAAGCAAGTTGGGGTGGGGCCCCAACAGATAGGCTTTCGAAAAGAAAGCCATCGGACAAAGCAAGTTGGGGTGGCTGAGACGGCACCCTAGGAAAGCGAAGCCATTCAATACGAAGTATTGTGAAAATAGAGAACAGCAGCAAGATATTTTCTAATTGAAAATGATCTTACTGCTGTTTTTAGGAATTTATATCCCAGACCCGCATATATTTTATGACTAGGTTATATACTATTTTTTATTTTTCCACCAAAATTATTTTGTTGTTCCTCTGTATTCAATTCTATGTGGCAAAATCACATTAGGTTCATCAATAGGCTCGTCATTCATATATTTCGTTAATAGGCGCATACCAACTGCACCAATATCATACAATGGTTGAATCACACTTGATAATTTTGGTCTAACCATCTCAACTAAACGCGTGTTGTTAAAACTTACAATTTGTAAATCTTGAGGGACTTTCACACCTTTGTCTTGAGCACTATGCAAAATTCCAATTGCTTGCTCATCACTAATGACTAAAATAGCATCCGGATGATGGCCTTGTAACTGTTCAAATGCATGTACACCTTCTTTATAACTTTCTTTTCCAGTAAGATGTAAAGCATCGTCAAGTTTAAGTTGATGCTCCCTTAGAGCCTCGCTTAAGCCATCAAGTACATCATCTTGGGCCTTTTTCGAATAATCTCCACCAACAAGCGCAAACTTAGTTGCACCATTTTGAATAAGTTGTTCTGTCACTTCTTTGGCAGCCGATTTAAAGTCAATATTAACTGATGCAATTTGATCGTCTTTTCCATTTGTTCCCGAAACAACAACGGGCACTGATGATTGACTTATTAAATCTTTTATCTCATCTGAAATCGTACCACCTAAGAATATAATACCGTCCACTTGTTTACTTAATAAATTATTGAATATCTCTTTTTCTTTTTCAGGATCATTATCTGAATTAGAAATAATAGAATGATATTTGTACATCGTTGCAATATCTTCTATACCTCGAGCCAATTGTGAATAATAAATATTTGAAATATCTGGAATAATTACACCTACTGTTGTTGTACGTTTACTAGCTAATCCGCGAGCAACTGCATTAGGTCGATAATTTAAGCGCTTTATCACTTCATTGACCTTTTTACGTGTTTCTGGTTTTACGTTTTGATTACCGTTAACCACTCTTGAAACGGTTGCCATGGATACTCTGGCTTCTCTAGCAACATCATAAATTGTAACTGTCATAGCGTCCTCCTGTAAGCGGTTTATTTATTATTATATCGTGTTTTCATTTCATTTTCAAAGTTTAACACAAAAAACTTATGTATTAAATATGTTTTAATTTCGTTCACATATCTGTAAAAAATATTTACTAATTAAAATAAATACCTGCCATAGTGATTCATTAATATGACAGGTACTTGAATTCAGCTAATAACTATTTTAACTTTTTGCTATTATATAATTCAGAAAGTGGTTTAAGTTCGCTGTAAAATGCGTCAAACTCATCTAAGTCCATTTGTTGAGCACTATCACTCAATGCAACAGCAGGGTTAGGATGAACTTCGGCCATTACACCGTCAGCACCGACTGCTAATGCTGCCTTTGCAGTTGGTAACATAATGTCCTTTCTACCCGTACTATGTGTTACATCTACCATAACAGGTAAATGTGTACCTTGTTTAAGAATTGGTACTGCAGAAATATCTAATGTATTTCTTGTAGCTTTTTCATATGTGCGAATACCACGCTCACATAAAATTATATTTTTATTTCCTTGAGAGGCAATATACTCAGCAGCATATGTAAATTCTTCAATTGTTGCTGAAAGCCCTCGTTTTAGTAATATAGGTTTATTTGTACGACCAGCTTCTTTTAGTAATTCAAAATTTTGCATATTACGTGCACCAATTTGGAAAACATCTAAATAATCATCCGCAAGTTCAAAGTGAGCAGGATTAACGATTTCACTAACAATATTTAATCCAAATTTTTCTTTGACATTTTTTAATATTTTAAGCCCTTCTAAACCGAGTCCTTGGAAATCATAAGGTGATGTACGAGGTTTAAAAGCACCACCACGTATGAATTTTTCACCTTTTTGTTGAAGATTACGAGCTACAGCATCTACTTGTTCTTGTGATTCAACGGAGCATGGACCAAAAACAAATGATTTCTTACCATCTCCAATAATGCCACCATTTTTAAATGTTACAACTGTATCTTCTGGCTTTAATTTTCTTGATACATATAAATGTTTTTCATTTTCTGATTTTTGTAAATCTGTGGACGCTTTAAAAATTTCTTTAAATAACTGTTTAATTACATTATCATTAAAAGGACCTTGATTTCGATCTAATAAATCGTTTATCATCTCTTTTTCACGTTGTGGATCATAAACTCTCGTACCCTGTTTTAATTTTTCTTCACCAATTTTTTGCGCCAATTCCCCACGTTTGGACAACAAATCTAATATTTGATTATTAATCGATACAATCTCTTCTCTGTATGATTCTAATTTATTACCCATAAATACTCACCTCAAAATTCTGTTTTAACAATTAGTGTCACTTTAAAGCGATAAAATTATTAATATTAAACTCTATTTTAACAATTCTTTTTTTATACTTCAACCTCATACGATCTATATTTTTAGAATTTTCTGATATTAATAGCATAAAGTAAAAAGGTATCTCCATTATAACTTAATTATAGATGAAGATACCTTTAAATATTTAATCATTGAAAGTACGTTTATCAATTTTACTTTTAGCTTTTTCTACACGTTGTGCTTGTTTAGGTGTTGATTTACGTTCATTTTTAGTTGAATTATCCTGCTGAATCGACTTTTCTTCATGCGTAATTACGCCATTATCAAAATGTGCTGACTGATGCGTTTGTTGGTCTTTAATTTGTGCTTCTGGTTGATTTATTGAAGGCTTTGTAACTAAATTTGGAACACGTTCAACTTTCACAAATTTTAATTCTGGTTCAGTTAATAGCGCTTTTGTTTTAGCCGTAACAGAGCTATCTTGTTCCATTTTTTGAGCTTTGCCTTTTGCTGCTTGTGCTAAACGCTGTGCTTGATTATTTGCCATCATCTTTTTTGTTTTATTAGAAGGCGCTTTTAATGTATCATTTGTTTCGTGTTTTATTGCTTGTTGCTGTGCTGCTATTTCTGTGGCACTTGCTTCTTTTTTATTCTCTTCTTGTGCTTCTGCTTTAGCTTGCTGAATCTCTTGTGCTTCTGGTGAATCATCTTTTAATGCATCGTTTGTTTCGTGTTTTATTGCTTGTTGCTGTGCTGCTATTTCTGTGGCACTCGCTTCTTTTTTATTCTCTTCTTGTGCTTCTGCTTTAGCTTGTTGAATCTCTTGTGCTTCTGGTGAATCATCTTTTAATGTATCATTTACTTCTTCTTTAATAGCTTGTTGTTGTGCTGCTATTTCATCTGGTGAAATACTATCTTGTTGTTTAAAGTCTTCTATCTTGCTTTTTATAACGTTAAAATTCGTTTCAGCTTGTTCTTTTATATTAAGATATTTCTGTTCTAATTCTTGTTCTTTCTTTTTAAGTTCATCTATTTTTTCAAAACCTTTATTTTTATATAATAGACCAATCGTTGAACCAATAATTGCGCCAGTAATAAAACTTACTACAAAGTCTTTTCGTTTTGGAACTTCATTAGAATAGGGCGTTAAATTTTGATGTTGGTAACTATCATGAGATAAAATATCACCTGAATGTGTATGTTCAAGTGGTTGTTGATTAAATTTTTGACTCATTGTAACTCCTCCTATAACAAATGCACTTAAACAGGTACAAACCTCATTTAAGTGCATGAAATTACATCTTATTAAAAAGTTTTCTCTACAAAAGTTAAGCAGCTTTATTTAATGGATTTTAGTGTCATCAGCTACAGAACTTGTTTTGTAGTTTGAACTTTCTCTACGATAGTGTCTGTTTTGCCATTTATCTGCAATTTCCATTGCAACATTGGACCATTGCACTACTTGAGAAATTTTATCTTCATTTTGAGAGATATTGTGAGTAATTGAATTTGTCACTTTATCAATTGAGCCATTTAAATTTTGAACAGAATCGCCAATACCTTTAACAGCATCAACAACAGAATTTAAACGTTCAACTTTACCTTGGATATCCTCTGTTAAACGATTTACTTTGTGAAGTAAATCTGTAGATTCACGTGTAATACCTTGAACTTGGCCTTCAACACCATCAAGAGTTTTTGCTACGTGATCTAAATTTTTCTTAACTGACATTAACACAACAACTACACCTATACATAAAATTAAGAATGCAATTGCAGCGATAATTCCAGCAATTGGTAGAATCCAATCCATTAAAAACGCCTCCTAAATACCTATTAATAATGTCATTAGTATTAAATACCCATGAGAATAATGTATAAACATATTAAAAATTATTTGTTATACCTAATTTGTGTTCGTATGCACGTTGTATTTTTTGTATATCACCAGCGCCCATAAATAAAATCACAGCATTATCAAATTGTTCTAATATGTCAATATTATTTTCGTCTATTAATGCAGATCCGTCAACACGTTTGATTAAATCTTGAATCGTTAAGTCTCCTGTGTTTTCTCGAATAGAACCAAAGATTTCACATAAAAAGACATGATCAGCCTTGCTTAAACTATCAGCAAACTCATTTAAAAATGCTTGTGTTCTAGAAAACGTATGCGGTTGAAAGACTGCAATGACTTCTTTATTTGGATATTTCTTTCTTGCTGTTTCTATTGTAGCACTAATCTCTCGTGGATGGTGTGCGTAATCATCAACTAATATTTGTTGATCATATTTAGTTTCATTAAACCGACGTTTGACACCACCAAATGTTTCAAGTGCTTCTTTAATATTTGCAACATCCATATCTTCTAAATAGCTAATTGTTATTACTGCAAGCGCATTTTGAATATTATGATTGCCATATTGTGGTGTTAAGAAGTGATCGTAATATTTGCCATTGATGTATACATCAAATTCAGTACCTTTATCAGTAATTTGAATATCATTGGCATATACGTCATCTTTATCACTTAAACCATAATAATATATTGGGATATCCACGTTAAGTTTACGTAAATGTTCATCGTCCCCCCAAGCTATAATTGCTTTTTTTACATTATTAGCCATCTCTTGAAATGCATCAAAAACATCTTCTACATCTTTAAAATAATCAGGATGATCAAAATCGATATTTGTCATAATAGCATAGTCAGGACGATAGCTTAAAAAATGTCGACGATACTCACATGCCTCAAAAGCAAAGTAGTCGCTTTGAGGTATTCCCAAACCTGTGCCATCTCCAATTAAAAATGATGTCTTTTTATCACCATTCATGACATGTGATAACAATCCAGTTGTTGATGTTTTCCCATGTGCGCCTGTAACAGCCACAGAGGTATATTGATCGATAATGTGACCAAGGAAATCATGATATTTAATAACGTCTAGTTTTAAATCATGCGCTCTAACAACCTCTTCATGAGTGTCTGGAAAAGCGTTTCCCTGTATGACTACCATACCCTCTTTTATATTTTCTGCACTAAAAGGTAATATTTTTATGCCTTTGTTTTTTAATGCTACTTCAGTAAATACATATTTTTCAATATCAGACCCTTGAACTTCATGTCCTAAGTCATGCATGATTTGCGCTAAAGAGCTCATGCCAGCGCCTTTTATACCAACAAAATGATAATGCGTCATATCACTTATACTCCTTTATTCATTTAATTATTTGTTATATCAGCTTCTGTTATCAATACATCTCTAGGTTTAGAACCATTTGCTCCTGTTATATAACCTAGTTGTTCTAATTGATCGATAATTCGTGCTGCACGATTATATCCAATTTGGAAATGTCGTTGAATTAATGACGTTGATATATGACCTTCTTTTATCATAAATTCACATACATCCTCAAATAATTCGTCTTGAGCTTGTGATTGATTTTTCTTTAATAGTTCCTTTTCCTCAAATAAATAATCTGGTTCGCGTTGATGCTTAATAAAATCTACAACACCATCAATTTCATCGTCAGATACAAATGTACCTTGGACTCGAATTGGCTTGTTCATTCCACTGCCGAGATATAGCATGTCACCATATCCGAGTAAACGTTCTGCACCACCACTATCTATGATTGTTCGTGAATCAACGCTTGATGAAACCATAAAGGCAATACGCGTAGGTATGTTAGCTTTAATCAAACCAGTAATAACATTAACTGATGGTCTTTGTGTAGCAACTAGCATATGAATACCACATGCTCTCGCTTTTTGAGCAATTCTAGCAATAGACTGCTCTACTTCTTGTGGCGCTATCATCATTAAATCAGCAAGTTCATCTATAACTATGACAATTTTAGGAATACGTTGTTCATAAGATGCTTTTTTATTAAATGCAGTAATATTTCGAACGTGATATTGCGCAAATAATTTATAGCGTCGTTCCATTTCTTCAACAGCCCATTTCAGGCTTTGTGTAGCGGCCTTAACATCTGTAATTACTGGTGAAACTAAATGAGGTAAATCATTGTACGGTGCTAATTCTACCATTTTAGGGTCAATTAATAGTAACCGCAATTCTTCTGGATGGTTTTTATACAATAAAGACATTAATATGCTATTAATGCATACGGATTTACCTGAACCTGTTGCACCTGCAATTAAAGCATGTGGTGTTTTAGCGATATCCATAAGCAACGGTTCATTATTAATTCGATTACCCATTGCTACAGTTAATTTTGATTCAGAATGCTTAAAATGCTCAGTCTCTAATATTGATTTTAAGTTTACCTTCGTGGGGTTTTGATTTGGAACTTCAATACCAACTAGACTTGTACCAGGAATTGGCGCTTCGATACGTATATCTTTGGCTGCAAGTGCCATTTTGATATCATCTTGCAATGCAGTAATTCTTGATACCTTAACACCCTTTTCAACAGCCAATTCAAAGCGTGTTACACTTGGTCCAACTGTAACATTCTTCACTTCTGCTGGCACATTGAAATAATAGAATGCATCATTAAGCTCTTGCTTTTTGCTATCAATCCATGTTTCATCAATTTCTTGTGGTTGAGCATCATTTAAAATATCTAAATCCGGCAACTTAATGTTCGGGCCTCTCCGTATCATTGTCTGTTCAGATTTTGCAGTTATATTATTGTTTTCATTCTTAGATTGTTTTATTTCACCATCAGGTTGTGTCGTATTTACATTTGTCTGTATATTAGTGGAATCGTCTTCTAAATCTTCATTTTGTGGATATATATCTTGACTTAGTTCATCAGTGTTTCTTTCTATTACGTTATGATTACTTTCATGATTTTTAGCGACATTGTTTTTGTCTAATGTTTGTGATGTCTCTGGAGTTAACTCTGGCACATTAACTTGTTTTTCTTGTCTTTTGGCTTGTTGATCCATCATTCTTTTTCTATCAGATGGTGTCATAACGACGTTAAATGGTTTAGACCCTAGCTTAATATTGTTCTTATTTTGTGCTTTTACAGCATATGTTGTGTCATGATTATGCTCTTTATTCGTTGCTGATTTTTTCTGTTGCAACTTAGTTGTGCTGTGTTGTGCACTTTGTTTTGAGTCGATGTCGTTATGTGACTCATGATTTCGATATGCATGACCTTGTTTAATTGTAGAACTTTCTCTATTATCACTGTTTGAACGCGTATTATTGTCATCAGCAGTTTTAGTCGAAATGTCAGCCTGCTCTATTTCATGATATTCTGCATCTGTAATGTCATTGTCTATCAAATGATCATCTTGCTGTTTATCACTGTGTTGTTCTCTGTCTAACATATTTTTATGCTGTTCAGCTTCTAATGTTTCTTGGTCATCCGATTGCTGAATGTTATTTGAGCTTTTATCAGCAGAAACATCAGTAATGTCTGACACATTAACTTGATCATCTGTTAATTCTTGAATTTGTTGAATATCATCTAAAGCTATTTCCTCATAGTGATAATCTCTTTTTTCATCGTTGTTATCATTATGAGTATCTTCGGAAGTATGCTCAGCTTGCCGATTATTATCTTTTAACGATGTATCGTCATTAAGCGAACTTTCACCCGTATAACGTTCAGCTTGTTTGGCATACATTGCATCTATGGCTTTTTGTATGTCATCATCTTGATGTTGTTTCTGCTGACGTTTATCTTGCAATGCCTTTTTAAATCGACGTTTTTGTAACACTTTGCGTTCTCTTTCTTTACGTATTTCTTCAACAATCTGAGAAGCATAAATGTTTTCGATATTTATAGTATTATTTCGTGCGGGTTGGCGTTTTTTTATAATATCATCGCGATGCGTTGTCTCATCATTGTGTTGACTTTGTTGATTCGTATTTTCAGCCTGAGTTGACTGCACTGGTTGCTGTGTATCTCTTTTAACTTCAGTTTGTTGTTTATCGTTATTTCGGCTTTCATCATCACGCTTATCATGCTCAACATCAGGAATGATACCATTTTCAATTGGACGTCTTTTTTTTGTTCCAAAAATAGCTGAGGGAACTTCACTAGCTTTAAAACTATGTGCTTGATATGTAGGTTTCGCTTCATTTGCAGACGATTTGATCCGCTCAGATTGCAATTTAAAGCGTGGTTTAGTGCTTGAATAATGCGAATGCGGTGATGTTTGTTGTGTTGCATATGCTGATGCTTGTTTCTTTAATCTGGATTGACTATCTGCATGTGATTGTTCTTTGTGTCTGTCATCATGTGAAGATGTTGCGCGTTGCCCACTTCCTGTATAATTTCTATGTCTACGGCGGTGTGTATGTGCTTGACCAGTTGTGAAGTCAGATTGATATGTTTGTCGACGGCGATTATTGTTATGCTCATTAACGTTATCGGTTGATGAAATATCATCTTGAACTTCATTATCTGAAATATTCATAGGAAATCGAAATTTTCCTTTTGGTCTTTCGTAGATATCATTATTTTCAGGAAGTAATGAGTCTTCGCTATTTAATTGATGCTTTGAATGTTGACGACGCGTTTTACGAAAAAAGACATCACTATCTGAATGATTATTTTCGCCAAATAATTTATCGAACCAGCTCATATACTCACTACCTTCCTACTTTTATTCAAAAAATGCTTGTCCAATTTGGTAATTATCAGATAATACCAAGATGCCTTTCTCTTGTGGCGCATTCGGCAAGTTAAGTTCTTTCATTGAACATACCATACCGCTTGAATCAACACCTCGTAGTTGCGCATCTTTAATAACCATACCACTAGGCATAACAGCGCCAACTTTAGCAACAACAACTTTTTGCCCAGCTTCTACATTAGGTGCACCACAAACAATTTGCAATACTTCTGTTGCAACGTCAACAGATAAAATACTTAGCTTGTCTGCATTAGGATGCTTTTCTTTTGTTTTCACATAACCCACAACAAATTTTGGAGATAAATCAGCATCTAATTGATATGAATAACCAGCTTCTGAAATGACTTGTTGCAATTTGTTAAGTATTTCCTCTGTTAATTTAATATTACCCACGTCTTGAATATGAAAATAATGAGAAAAATTGAAAATATTAAAACCAACAACAGCGTTATCTTGTGTTAATTGAACAACATTTTCTTTGATTTCATAAGCAACGTCACCTTCAACAGGATTTATTTGTAGAAATGCCACATCTCCAACGCCTTTGGGATTGTAAAATAAATTCATCATTTAAAACTCCTCTATATCGCTTCTAGTATTCTTTATGATTAAACTTTTTTCTATTTGCTTCTAATCTCTGTATAACATTAGGATCTCTTTTTTGTTTGTTATTTTTACCTAAAATAAAAATCGGTTCTAAGTGACCTTTACTATATCCAAATGATAAGGAGGTAATAGGTACTAATCCTTTAGTGAAAAATTCCATCGTTAAATGAGCCATCACATCATAGCCAGTTTTATTTCTTATATCAGCAATGATAAGCACATCTTGATGTGGTACAGCTACAAGCATTTCACCTTCACACTGTTGTTCAAATTCATTAAGTAATTTTGTATTTAATATACGGCTAGCATCATAACCATCGTTTGAATTAATAAAATAAAATATATTACCTTTCACTTCGTCAGTGGAATAAGAACATTCAAGCTTACGCAAATTAAATAAAGACATTTCTTTTACTTGTTGTGTCGTTATATTCATTTGTTTTAGCATACTTTCATCAATTAAACGATAAGATTTGCCTAAGTCAACAGCGTAATAAACGTTTGTTTCAGCTGTATGTTTATCAATTACAAATGCACTTCCATCCTTAGTCTTTTTCTCAAAACTTGTGGAACGAATAACTGGCATGATATTTATATCAGAAATTTGGTCTAATCCTTGGTCCTGCATTTGTGAAATCGCCTCTGTAACATAGTAGACAATTTCATCAATAATTTTATTTTGTTGCTCTTCATACTTAGCAACTATGGCATTTAATTTAATCGTAACGCCTTTATGATTATCATTTCTATAGATACGTAGAGTTTCTTCTTCACGATCAAACTTAAAATCAACGTCTAAATATTTTAATCGTTGCTTTAATTCGTCTCTCATCTTAAAGACGTTCATCTTTACACCTCAATTTCACACCATTTATTATTTTACAATAAATATAGCCTTAATTACAGAAAAATTAAGCGATGTTGACTGCTAAAATAATATTTTAACAATATTGTGCTAAAAATTCATCAATCTGGGCAATTGATTTGCGTTCTTTACCAATATATGAACCTAACATATCACCATCTTTAAACACTAAAAAACTTGGAATTCCCATAATATCGTATTTTACACATAAATCTATAAAACGATCTCTATCTACTGAGACAAATTGAAATTGTGGATACTTATGCTCTAAAATTGGCAAATCTGGTTCAATGATTTTACAATCTGGGCACCACCCCGCAGTAAACTCAAATACGACATTACTTTGCTTTAATTTATCAAATTGTTGTTCAGATTCAAGTTGGATCATAATTTAATTCTCCCTTAAATTTCATATTGTAATTCATTAATTTGATGACGATCTAAGTTAACCACAGCCTCCATTAAAAGCTGTCGTGCTGAAAAATAATCTCTAATATCAAACACAGCATCCGTACTATGAATATAGCGCGCACAAACACCTATGACCGCAGTAGGTATACCCTGATTCGCCTTATGTATTTCTCCCCCATCCGTACCACCAGGTGACATATAATATTGATAATTTATCTCTTTTTCATTCGCTAATTTCAATAGATAATCTCTAAAAATTGGTTTTAAGATCATTGTGCCGTCTTTAATTCGAATTAATGTCCCTTCACCTAATTCACCGGACAAACGTCCTTTGCCTTTTACATCATTAGCTGGTGAACAATCAACAACAAATGCAATATCTGGTTGAATCAATTCGGCAGATGCTCTTGCACCACGTAAACCTACTTCTTCTTGCACATTCGCACCAACATATAAATCCACATCTAATTCAACATCTTTTAATAATTCTAATATTTCAATAGCAAGGACACACCCATAGCGATTATCCCATGCTTTTCCACTAAATCGATATTCTGACAGACGTGATAATGTTGTTGCTGGCACTATAGAATCACCAATTTCAATACCGCGTTCACGGACTTCTTCAGCACTAGTTGCACCTATATCTAGTAGTAAATCATGTATTTTAGGTGCAGTTTCATTTCCAGTGCGGAAATGTTTAGGAATATTAGCTACAACCCCTAATATTTGATCACCTTGACGTGTTTTGATAGTTAGTCTTTGCCCTTGCCAAATATCATTGGCAACACCTCCAAGATTTGTAAAGTGCAGCAAACCATTATCTGTTATTTCAGTAATCATAAATCCTATTTCATCCATGTGTGCAGCAATCATTACTTTTTTAGCATTGGCTGTACTAGACTTTTTCACTCCAAAAAATCCGCCTAATTTATTCTCTACAAAATGACTAATATAAGGTGTCATTTCAGCTTTCATATAGGCTTTAACATCATTTTCGAATCCTGGTGCACCATGCAACTCAGTTAGCGTTTTTATGCGTTGCAATGTACGATTTTGTTCAATCTCCACAAGAATCACGCTCCTTGATAGTTATTATATCATGTTAAATATGGTAAACTAAATTTATGAACTATTGATTTTGAGGTGCATTTTAACATGAAAGACATAAATAAAAAAATTTTAATTTCGCTAATTGTCCTTTTCACACTAATGTTAGTTACCCTACCTGTTCTTTTCTTAATATTAACACGTCAAAAACTCAAGCATCCTAATCAAGTGTTAAATGAGGTTAAGTCTTATTTTAGAAATGTTAAAGGTTCCTACATATTAGAAACACCATTAGTTGACGACGCAAGTTACCCTGGGCGAATTATATATCAAGGTGGTATCACCCAAGTTAAACATAATGAATTTACACAATATGAATTCTATGTCGATGCCAAAAATGGTGAAGTGTTAAACATCGTTGAACTTTAATCTACATCAAAAGTGGAAATACGCTAACTTTATAGTTATGTCGTATTTCCACTTTTGTCATCGTTCTATTCTATCAATTATTGTTTGTGGATTTGATTGAAATTTGCAAGCAAAATATTGATGGTCATGATAATATAAAAACCAATAGTTATGATAAATAAAATAAGGAATGAGTCTTTCTTTCGCTCTAATTGATTCCATAGGATAATCATCATATGCGGACACCCACAGTGGATTTAAATGAGCATGAGTTGGAAAAATATCTGACATATGCACTGCGCTTTCACCATTGCTCTTTATTGTTACAATAGATAGGCCATTGCTATGACCTCCAACATGATGCATTTCAATACCTGGGAGCACTTCAATAGTATCTTCAAATAAAATAACATTCTGATCGTAGTCCCCCTGATTCTTCTTCCAATATGTCGCTTTACTTCGCAAGTTAGGACTAAGAAATTCATGCCACTCATCTTGCTGTATAATATGCATCGCATTTTTAAATATGGCATTGCCATCACAATCTGATAATCCAGCTGCATGATCAAAATGCATGTGGGTCATTAATACATAATCAATTTCAGCCGTAGTTAAATGAAACTGCGATAAAGCCTTTTCAATATCGCTTTCATAATCAACACCATAATTTTTAATTTGTTTTTTTGTTAACTTGGCATTGCCTAATCCTGCATCGATAATGATATTTTTTTCTCCAGTCTGAATAAGTATAGGATATGTAACAAGTGGAACTTGGTTATTATTATTAACACTATACTTTTTAGACCATAACGGTTTAGGTACTACACCAAATATAGCTCCACCATCCATTTTAGTTATACCGCCATTTAGCTGATTAATCATAAATTCGCCTAATTTCATATATTTCTCTCCTTTAATATGAAAAGCTGATTTATTTTTGTATACCCTATTTAGGTAACTTTATGTTCATGAAAGAAACTTGCTATACAAGGTCGACTTACTGTGCTTGGTGAAATGCTTTTCGCATTTCTCTTTGTTGGGGCCCACCCCAACTTGCTTTGCTTGGTGAAATGCTTTTCGCATTTCTCTTTGTTGGGGCCCCACCCCCAACTTGCTTTGTCTGTTGGCTTTCTTTTTGAAAGCCTATTTGTTGGGGCCCCTGTCTTCACTTGTCTTGTACTCCAAAGTGTCTTGCTAAAATACGTCTCATTGATATGTAATTTTACATCAACATATTTAAAAAAGGCAGTTTCTATATTATTTCAATAGAAATTGCCTTTTTATTTGTCCAACAACTTTATGTCACAGACTCATCATCATTTAATTTATAAATCTTGATGGAATTTAGCTTCCATGCGATATATACGAGATCCTTTATCTGCAAATTTCTGTTCATATTCTGTAAGAACATTATCTTCATTATCTTCTTCATGCAAGTTCAAATTTATTTTAGTAAAGTACATGCCAAACATTGACATGCTTTCTAAACTATATGCAAATAATCCACGATTATCTGTCTTAAAATGAATTTCTCCATCTTTAACTAAAATTTGTCTATATAGTGCTAGAAATGTTTTATATGTTAGTCGCCTCTTTGCATGACGATTTTTAGGCCATGGATCTGAAAAGTTTAAATATATACGAGATACTTCATGAGATTTAAAATAATCGGTTAATTCTATGGCATCGTTACATATCATTTTGACATTTGTTAGTCCTAAATCTTTCACTTTATCTAGTACTTTGTACATCACACTTTTTTCTCGTTCCATAGAAACGAAATTAATTTCAGGATGTTGTGAAGCTATGGTAGTTATAAATTTCCCCATGCCAGAACCAATTTCGATATAGATGGGTTGTTTTTTGTCAAACCATTCTGATATATGTCCCGCATGTCTACCATCCATATCAACTAAATCTGGATGCTCTTTTAAATAATCTTCTGCCCATGGTTTATATCGAACTCTCATGCTTATCCTCCTTATATAAAAAATTGAGACTGTAAGTAGCTACATTTCTGCAACTACTTATCAGCCTATTAAATAAATAAATTACTATTCATAACTTCATTAAGAAACTTCAACCAAGTATTCATATCTTTAAAACGCTTCTGTTCTTCATACCATTGCACCATGCCGATGGATTGTATGACCGTATACCATTTCATGCGTTTATTTAAATCAAGACTTTCTTGTTCACCATAAATTTTGAACCATTGAGACCATTTTCTTTCGGGAACGTAGTTGTAAAGCAACATACCAATATCAATCGCAGGATCTGCAATCATTGCACCTTCCCAATCCACTAGAAAAAGTTCATCCCTATCTGATAATAACCAATTATTATGGTTAACATCTCCATGTACGACTGTAAAAAAGCGAGCATCTAAATTTGGAATATGTTCTTCTAAATAAATAAGCGCTTTTCTCACAATATGATGGCTTAATACTTCCCTGGATAAAGAGGCGTTAATTTTGTTCAACATGATTGCTGGTGTAATTGGTTCCATTTCCATGCGTTTCAACATCGTTAGCAAGGGTTTTGAGCTATGTATTTTTTTCATTAGCTGAGCTACTCTCGTCTGTGCCATTTCAATAGGCTCTAACTCTCTGCCGTTTTTCCAATGCTGAGCTGTAACGACTTCTCCTGTCTCAATACGTTTTGTCCAAACAAGTTTTGGGACAATTCCTTCAGCTGATAAAGCTGCGATAAATGGATTTGAATTTCGTTTTAAGAAAAGCTTTTGTCCGTCTTGTTCTGCCATATAAGCTTCGCCTGAAGCACCACCTGCAGAATCAAGTGTCCACCCTAATTGATAAAACTGCTCCAACACGTTCACCTCACTTCCAATTAGAAAATGGCTCTAGAAAGAAGTTTCAAGAGCCATATATTCTAATTTATACCAGTCGTATACTTCTAAAATACGCTGGTCATAATATAATCACTAGTAGTGTGTTTTATTATATTTTTTAAAATATTGTCCCGATATTTTAATTAAATTTACCATTTAGTTTTGTTATCACTCAAAGTAAATTTTATAATTTTTAGCCTCATTTTTCAACTGAAAATGAGAAAATAAAAGTCACATTTTACTAGTCATTTATACGTCCAAAAGTTAACTTTTGCTTAGGTCTTATTATAACACATTCATCTTAAATAAGTAGTTGTAATTTCATCTTTTCACAATTTATTAAATACTTTTTTCTTGAATGTATTTGTCGAAACCTTCTTGTAACTGACGTGTTATAGGTCCTACTTTACCATCATTAACCGCTTCACCATCTAATTTAATAATTGGCATAACTTCTGCTGATGTACTAGAAATAATTACTTCATCTGCATGTTTTAAGAAATCAACATCAAATGTTTCTTCAATAAATTGAATATTATAATCATCTGCAATCCATTTAATCACTCTGCGGGTAATACCATTTAAAATGTAATTATTAACCGGATGTGTATATATTTTGCCATCTTTAATCGCATACACATTACTTGATGCACCTTCTGTAACAGTGTCTCCGCGATGCTGAATCGCCTCTGTAGCATTATATTTAACCGCATATTCTTTTGCCAATACGTTACCTAGTAAGTTTAGACTTTTAATGTCACATCTTAACCAACGTATATCTTCAACTGTGACTGCGCTAACGCCATTCTGTAATTCTTCATATGGACGATCGTAACTTTTAGCAAATGCTGTAATAACCGGCTTAACTTCTGGTGTTGGAAATGAATGATTACGTGGTGACACACCACGTGTTGCTTGAATATAAATGCCACCAGTTTCTATTTGATTTTCTTTTAGTAACTGGCGTGTTATGTCAATAAGTTCTTCTTTAGTTTTGCCTAAATCTAAACCTATTTCATCTGCACTGCGTAAAAATCTATCAAAATGTTCTTCGACTGTAAATAATTTACCTTTATATGCTCTTATATATTCATAAATACCGTCACCAAAAACATAACCACGATCTTCATAAGATACTTTAGCCTCAGATTGATCTACAAATTTTCCATTTAAATATACCTTCATATTTATCCCTCCACACACAATGAATATATCGCTTCTAAGTAAATGCTTGTTGCGTCAAATAGTTGTTTTTTCGTAATATATTCATTCTTTTGATGCATTAAATCTTCAGAATCACTAAACATTGCCCCAAATGCAACACCTTTATCTAAATTGCGCGCGTATGTACCGCCACCAATTGTATAAGGTTCTGATAAATCGCCAGTTTGATTGCGGTAGGCAGTTACAAGCTTTTGAACAAACGGATCATTTTTATCTACAAAATGTGGTTGCTGTACCTTTCCTAAATCTACGTCAAATCCAAGTGATTTAATTTCATCTTCAAAGCGGTGAATTGCTTCTTCAAATTCAAATCCTAATGGATAACGTAGATTAACACCAAAACGCCCTGCATGTTCATTATCATATTCAATAATTCCTACATTGGTTGTTACATAACCCATAATATCAGTGTGGAATTTCATTCCCATTTTTTCACCAAAATGAGATTCAAATAAATAACGATTACTAAAGTCTACAAAATCTTTTGCTGTTTTGTTTAAGTTCAATGAGCCTAAAAAATGTAATAAATGTAAACCAGCATTCACGCCTAATGATGGATCCATACCATGAACTGCTTTACCATTAACAGTTAATTGTAAAACGCCACTATCAACTGTGCTATCACCCGTTAGTTTATGTTCTTGTAGATAATGTTCAAAGTGTTGAATTACATCTGTCATATTTTCTTTAACAAATACCTTTGCTTCTGCAAAATCAGGTACCATATTATAACGTTGGCCTGATTTAAATGATAACAATTCATAATCAGGTTCATCTTGATCATCTGATTTCAATTGCTGTACTAAATCAAACGTTGTGATACCCTTTTCACCATGGATAGCAGGAAATTCAGCATCAGGTGCAAAACCAAGTGTTGGCATTTCTTCTGTTTGGAAATATCTTTCAGTACACTTCCAATCAGACTCTTCATCTGTACCAATAATCATATGAATACGTTTTTTCCAATCAACATTCATATCATTTAAAATCTTAATAGCATAATAAGCTGCAATCGTAGGTCCTTTATCATCGAGTGTTCCTCTTGCTATAATGGCATCATCAGTCACAACAGGTTTAAATGGATCTGAATTCCAGCCATCTCCAGCAGGTACAACATCAACGTGACATAATATCCCCAATACATCATCGCCTTTTCCTGCTTCAATTCTTCCAGCGATATGGTCAACATCATGCGTAGCAAAACCATCTCTTTGAGCAATTTCATACATGTAATCTAATGCTTTTCTAGGTCCTGGGCCAACTGGTGCGTCCTCAGATGCTAGACTATCATCACGAACACTTTCAATTGAAAGCAGGCCGTTTAAGTCATCTATTATTTTACTTTCATATTCTTGAACCTTTTCTTTCCACATTTAGATCAACTTCCTTTTTTAATTTATATTTTCTATTCTACATAATTTATGCTATAAATTACAGTCAGATCTAAGAAGAATTACAAAATGTTCAGACAATTAGAGATTTTGGCAGTTCATTATTTAATTTTTGGCTTATTAAATGAATCATTATTTCACTAATAAAACAGAAAAATACACATCCAGCAATGCCGAATGTGTATTTTTCTATTTTAATGATACACTTTTATTTGTTTCGATTATTTTTTAAATCTTCTTCTGTCACTACACGTAAATTATTTGATGCTGATCCACCTTCATCATCAAATTTCACTTCTTCAAGTTCCTTTTGATTATCTTTTTTAGAAGTTAATTTAGATTTTTGTTCTTGAATAAAGCCTTTTGGATCATTTTTTATTTTATTCATGTATGCTTGTGGATTGTTCTTTACATCTTGAATTTTGTTTGTTGCTCTAGATCCAAGGTCATTTGCGATTTCTTTTGCATTTTCCTTGTAGCTTTCTGGATCTTCTTTGTATTTATTGTATTCTACCTTTAATTTGTCACGGTTTTCTTTTCTAGACAATATCACAGCTGCTGCCGCTGTTCCTAAACCTAGTATTACTCTGAAAAAACCTGCTTTTTTAGCCATGTAAAACACCTTCTCTTTCGAATATTATTTTAATTGCTCGATATCGGTTTGCGTTAATACACGATATTGACCCTCGTCCAACTCTTCATCTAAACGTAGGTTAGCAATTTGTATGCGTTTCAATTCTAATACCTCATTTTCAATGCTATGAAACATTCTTTTTATTTGATGATATCTTCCTTCATATATAGTAACCTTTGAGTGGTAGTCATCAATTATGGTTAGTTCAGCTGGTTTTGTCAAACCATCAGACAACATCACACCTTGTTTAAACATATACTGATTATCTTTAGTCACTGGATACTTAGAAGTTACTAAATATGTCTTAGCTACATGCTTGTTGGGGTTCATCAAATTGTGGCTAAATTGACCATCGTTAGTGATGAGTAATAAGCCCTCAGTATCTTTATCTAACCGGCCTACTGGAAATAGATCTAAATATTTATAGTCTTTTATTAAATCAATGACTGTTGCCTGTTTAGGGTCTTCGGTGGCTGAAATATAGCCTTTAGGTTTATTCAACATCAAATATACCGTTTCAACATAATCTATTTGATGACCATGAATTTGAACAACATCATGATGTGGATCGATTTGAGTTTTAGCAGATTTTTCTACTTTTCCATTAACCGTCACATTCCCCTTTTTTAAGGATTGCTTTACTTCTGTACGCGTACCTTGACCCATATGTGCTAAAAATTTATCTAGTCTCATCATCTTAAAAACCCGATTCTATTACGTACTTTTTGAGCTACATCACCTAAAAATTCATCAGCTAATTTTGTTTTAATTGTTGCAAAGCCGTAAATCATTGCGCCTATTAAAACACAGACTAAGAGAATGATCAGTGCATAGAGTTTACGCTCAACAGGTAAGAATTGTGTCAATAATAAATATGTTAACTCAACGCCAATCATCATGATAAAGCCATAAATAAATATTTTAGCAAAGTGAATAAACGTTTCGGTAAATTCAAATTTTGCATAAACCTTTAAAATAACAAAGTTTGCAATATTAGCAGCTAGTAATGCTATTGCGGTACTCAATACTGCGCCAACTGTATGGAATGCCATAATTAAAGGAATATTGAGTAATAATTTTAAAATAACTGAGCCTAAAATAACAAACACAGTTAATTTCTGTTTATCGATGCCTTGCAACATTGATGCTGTTACACTTAATAATGAAATTAATATTGCTACAGGTGCATACCAGAATAAAATAAATTGACCATCGGGATTATATTGGTAGAACACTGTATAAAGCGGTGATGCTAATGCCATAATTCCTAAACTTGCTGGAACAGTAATAAACATTAATACACCTAATGACGTTCTTATTTGACGATGCATTTCAATTAAACGTCCTTCAGCATAAGTTTTCGTAATATATGGAATTAAACTCACTGCAAACCCAGCAGCTAATGATGTTGGAATCATTACAATTTTATTGGTTGTGAAATTCAAAATAGAGAAAAAGTATCCTTGTTTTTCAAAAAAACCTACTAAATCAAGCGCATTATTATGCGTAAACATATCAACTAAATTATATAAAGAAAAGTTAAGACTTACTATAACAAATGGAATACTGTATGAAATAATCTCTTTATACATTTGAGTATAAGTCACATTCATTCCTGTTTGGTCAGAAGCCACCATTTTATCAATATGTGGTTTCCTTTTACGCCAGTAATACCACAATGTTAATATACCTGCGATTGCACCAACTGCTGCAGCAATCGTCGCTATACCATTGGCTATTAAAATTGCACCATGAAATACATGAAGTACTAAATAACTTCCAACTAATATAAAGATAATACGAGCAACTTGTTCATTTACTTCAGACACTGCTGTAGGCCCCATAGATTGATATCCCTGGAATACACCTCTCCACGTAGCTAATAAAGGAATAAAGATAACAACAACACTAATCACTCTAATGATCCAAGTAATATCAGCTACAGACCACTCACTAGCGCTTACTTCTTTACCAAGCGTTAATGTAGCTATTTCAGGAGCAAGTGCAAATAGTAATAAAAATCCAATGATTCCGGTTATAAACATAACGACAAAACTAGATTTGTAAAGCTTTTGTCCAATTTTATATGCACCTAAAGCATTGTATTTGGCTACATATTTTGATGCAGCTAATGGTACACCAGCTGTAGCAACAGCAATGGCAATATTATATGGTGTATATGCATAGTTAAATGGAATCAAATTTGTTTCAGCATCGCCACCACCAGCGCCCATGATTGCATAAAAAGGAATTACAAATAACACACCAAGTATCTTTGTAATTAAAATACTGATTGTTATTAGAAAGGTACCACGTACCATTTCTTTATTCTCACTCATAATTATCTTCCTACCTTTAGTTTAAACTCTTCTTAAAAAGCTTAAATAATAATCAAGACTTACATTATTATAAAATATATCATAAATCGCACAACGTTTCCCAACAACTTTGTAAAATTTTGCGCAGATTTTATTTAATTATAGTAACTATAGATGCTCTTGTATTAGTTACACATTTATGCAAATCTTAAAATAATTAATTTTAAAATATGTTATTAACCAATCCTTGATTATATGAATAACGCATCAAAAAATAAATTTTATGGAGTCAGGGACATCATTATGTTTTGGACTATAAACTAAATATTGGCAGTAGTTGACTGGATTGAAAATACGCTTATACTAAGCTTTTTTCAATCCTAGTCAACCTTGCCAGGGCGGTACTACGAATTCATGATAAATTCTGTCCCGCTCTCAATTTTTTCAGCTTGTTTGAATGTGAATTGACAACATACACTTAATAATGTCATAAGCAATTGGGACATTGCAAATAATAATGTAGCCATATAGTGTAAGTGTCGTATACAATAGCAGTAGTAACTATTGGAGGATTCAACTATGTATCAAACAATTATAATAGGAGGCGGTCCAAGTGGCTTAATGGCTGCAGTTGCAGCAAGCCAATCAGGACAACGTGTATTATTAATAGAAAAGAAAAAAGGTTTAGGACGCAAGTTGAAGATTTCAGGTGGTGGACGCTGTAATGTCACAAATCGCTTACCTTATGAAGAAATAATTAAAAATATTCCAGGTAACGGAAAATTTTTATACAGTCCATTTTCAACATTTGATAATGAATCTATTATTCAATTCTTTGAATCCCGAGGCGTTAAACTAAAAGAAGAAGATCATGGCCGCATGTTTCCCGTCTCAAACAAAGCTCAAGATGTTGTAAATGCTTTAGTTCAAACGATTTATTCTCAGCATGTCGATATAATTGAAGAAACACCTGTAACTCGTATTGAAAAATCAACAAATGATAGTTTTATCGTACATACCCAATCTAAAAGTTATAATGGCAAAACATTAGTGATTGCAACTGGTGGGACTAGTGTGCCACAAACCGGTTCAACTGGAGATGGCTATCGTTTTGCACAAGCAATGGGACATACGATTACCGAATTATTCCCCACGGAAGTACCTATCACATCAAACGAGTCTTTTATTAAAGAACAACGCTTAAAAGGTCTAAGCCTTAAAGATGTTTGTTTATCAGTACATAAGAAAAACGGTAAAATACGTATTAGTCACAAAATGGACATGATTTTCACCCACTTTGGGATAAGCGGCCCCGCTGCATTAAGATGTAGCCAATTTATTTACAAAGAACAGAAACAGCAAAAAACGCAACAAATAACAATGTCTTTAGATGTATTTCCAGATTTAAATAAAGACAAATTAAGTCAAAGAATTAATAAGCGTATTCAATCACAGCCAAATAAAATTATAAAAAATAGTTTACATGGTTTAATTGAAGAACGTTACTTAATATTTGCGTTAGAACATGCAAACATTAATGATGACATGACAGGACATCACTTTTCAAATCAGCAATTGCAACAACTTGTTGAAATATTTAAAGGATTTAAATTTAAAGTTAACGGCACATTACCTATAGATAAAGCATTTGTAACTGGCGGCGGTGTTTCCTTAAAAGAAATTTGGCCTAAAACAATGATGTCTAAACTTGAACCAGGTTTATTTTTGTGTGGAGAAGTCTTAGATATTCACGGTTATACTGGTGGTTATAATATTACTAGCGCCCTTGTGACTGGACATGTCGCAGGCCTCAATGCCGGAAGTTATTTATACCATTAATTTTAAGCTAGCATTTTTTAAATCGTGTTTAGACTTGGCTTTAAAAAATAAACACCCATTTAGTAACGGTAGCTAAATGGGTGTTTATTAAATCTATTAAAATTCATTTACTTAAAAATTAAATACGTTTTATTTCTAATCCTTCATTGCCCCAAGCTTTCATACCGCCTTCTACATTGACTGCATGAATATCTTGTTTTTCTAAATATCGAGCTACTTTTTCACTTCGAACACCTGCAGCACAAATAATATAGTAAGTATCATTTGTATTAAAATAATCAATATTTGATTCAATTTTATCCATAGGAATCGTTTCTGCACCAGGTATGATACCCATAGATGTTTCCTCATCTGTACGAACATCAACAATATTAACTGGATTAGATTCTAATACTTTATTTTTCAAATCTTCAACAGTTATTGAATCCATTATTCAACACTCCTTTAGTTATTTTGCTACAATATTTACTAGTTTTTGAGGGACTGCTATTACTTTCTTAATTTCTTTACCATCTATAGCCATTTTAACATTTTCATTTTCTAATGCTAATTCTTGCATTTCTTCTTTGGACAGCTCTTTAGGTATGGTTAGTTTTGCACGCACTTTACCATTTACTTGAACGACAATTTCAACTTCACTATCAACCAACAGTGTTTCATTATAAGTTGGCCATGGCTGATAAGTAATCGTTTCATCATGTCCTAATTTTTGCCATAATTCTTCACCTATGTGTGGCGCAATAGGCGCAAGCATCTTCACAAAGCCTTCCGCATATGGTTGATAAATTTCATCTACTTTATAACATTCATTAATAAAGACCATCAACTGACTGATAGCAGTATTAAAATTCAATGTATCAAAGTCTTCTGTCACTTTTTTAACCGTTTGATTATATACTTTATCTAATGATTTATTATTTGATTCAACAAATTTTTGAGATAGGCTATCATCCTCATTGATAAATAAACGCCAAACTCGGTCTAAGAAACGTCTTGAGCCATCTAAACCATTCTCACTCCAGGCAATAGCAGCATCCAAAGGCCCCATAAACATTTCATAAAGTCGTAAAGTGTCAGCACCATGAGAATTTACAATATCATCTGGGTTAACAACATTACCTTTGGATTTACTCATTTTCTCATTGCCTTCACCTAAAATCATACCTTGGTTAAATAATTTTTGGAATGGCTCTTTTGTTGGAACTACGCCTAAATCATATAAGACTTTATGCCAGAATCGAGCATACAACAAATGAAGTACTGCGTGCTCAACGCCACCGATGTATAAATCAACTGGTAACCAATGCTTTAATTTTTCTGGATCTGCTAACATTTGCTCATTATGAGGATCAATATAACGTAAGTAATACCAACAGCTGCCAGCCCATTGTGGCATTGTGTTCGTTTCACGACGACCTCTCATTCCCGTTTCTTCATCTACAACGTTAACAAAATCATCTATATTAGCTAATGGTGATTCACCAGTTCCAGACGGTTTAATTTCATCAGTTTCTGGTAATAATAGTGGTAATTCTTCTTCTGGTACCGTCGTCATTGTTCCATCTTCCCAATGAATGATTGGTATTGGTTCACCCCAATAACGCTGTCTACTAAATAACCAGTCACGCAACTTATAGTTAACTTTTTTCTCACCGGCACCTTTTGCTTCTAATAACTCAATTGCTTTAGCAATAGCCTGTTCATTATTTAAACCATCTAAGTCACCAGAGTTAACGTGCTCTCCTGCACCAGTATAAGCCTCTTTTTGAACATCTCCACCAGCAATAACTTCTATAATCGGCAAATTAAATTTAACCGCAAATTCGTGGTCGCGTTCATCATGAGCAGGCACTGCCATAACAGCTCCAGTACCATAACTAGATAATACATAATCAGCAATCCAAATCGGTAATTTTTCACCAGATAAAGGATTAATCGCATATGCGCCAGTAAAAACACCAGATTTATCTTTTGCCAAATCTGTACGCTCAAGGTCAGATTTTTTAGATGCAGCTTCTTGATATTTCTTAACTTCTTCAAATTTTTCAGTCGTTGTAATTTTTTCCACAAGCGCATGCTCTGGACTTAATACTAAGAAAGTCGTACCAAAAATCGTATCTGGACGCGTAGTGAAGACGTCTATTGTGTCATTCTCTCCTTCAACTTTGAAAGAAACACGTGCCCCTTCTGAGCGACCAATCCAATTACGCTGCATATCTTTTATCGATTCAGGCCAATCTAAGTCATCCAAATCTTCTAGTAGTCGATCGGCATATTCTGTGATCTTGAGTACCCATTGTTTCATAGGTCTACGGTATACAGGATGGCCTCCTCGTTCAGAAACACCATCAACAACCTCTTCATTAGATAAAACCGTGCCAAGTGCTGGACACCAGTTTACCGCTACTTCATCAACATAAGCTAACCCCTTATTATAAAGTTGGATAAAAATCCATTGTGTCCATTTATAATATTCAGGATCTGTTGTATTAACTTCTCTATCCCAATCATAACTAAATCCTAATTCTTGAATTTGACGTTTAAAAGTTTGAATATTTTGTTTCGTAAATGCTCGTGGATCGTTTCCAGTATCAAGTGCATATTGTTCTGCAGGTAAGCCAAACGCATCCCAGCCCATTGGATGTAAGACGTTATAGCCTTGCATACGTTTATAGCGTGAAATAATATCCGTAGCAGTATATCCTTCTGGATGTCCTACGTGTAAACCAGCACCTGATGGATAAGGAAACATATCTAAGGCATAAAATTTCTTTTGTCCCAAGTTATCACTTGTCTTAAATGTTTGATTATCTAGCCAGAAACATTGCCATTTTTTTTCGATTTTTTTGTGATTGTAATTCACTTTTTTTCCTCCTACTCAATAAAAAAACACCTCATACTATTATAAATAAAGTATAGGGACGACAATTATGCCGCGGTACCACCCTAGTTCACATACATGTGCACTTATTAAATAGTAAGAGATGTATATTACATTAAATAACGGTAAGTTCACTTAATACTTAACGCTAGTTTACACCACCACTAGCTCTCTGTTGAAAAATATTTAAGTTACTACTCCAATACACTTTAATATTATTGGATAATGCAACTGATTGCAAGTGCAAGTTATTACATAACTGAACAATTAATATAGAAGCCTAGCTCAGTCAATTAACGATGGTTATATTGTTTTATCCTTAGGCAAATTTTTATCAAAAACAGCTAAAAAACATAATGCTATGCTTAATAACACAATCATGCCAATAAACATGGTACTCATATTAAAGGCATCGACTAAAATACCACCTATAAGTGGCCCAAATGCTTTACCGACCGTAGAAGCTGAATTAACAAACCCCTGATACTGTCCTTGTTTACCATCAGGCGCTAAAAAATTCGCGATAGTTGGGACAGCAGGCCAAACGAACATTTCGCCAAATGTTAATATAATCATACCAATGAGAAAGACACTAAATTGTTCAGCAAAACTAGTCACTAAAAACGACACCATAAAAATAATAATACCTACAATCATTTGTTTTTTTATATTTCCTTTGAGTATACGAATTACCGGACTTATCAAAGGCTGTGCAACTAAAATCATAATACCATTCACTGTCCACAATATACTATATTGCGACATTGAGATATCGATGTCTTGTGTAAATGAAGCAATCGTACTTTCCCATTGTATATATGCAATCCAACAAATACTAAACATAATACATAAAAGGATTAATGCTTTAAATCTGCGTTTTTGGTCTTTATTTTCCAACTCAAGATTATCTGGCTTGTGCATCTTTACAGAATACTCGAGATTGAATTGTGTGACAGCTACAATCGCGAATAGCACATACATTAATAAATTTGCAATAAAAATATAGTTAAAACTAAGCTCAGCAACAAAGCCTCCTAAAGCAGCACCAAGTGCGACACCAATATTTTGAGCTAAGTAGATAGCATTAAACGTTTGCCGTCCGCCATTGGGCCACACTGCTCCGGCCATAGCATAAATTGCTGGTACAATCATGCCACCACCAAAACCAAGCATAACTAACCATACTGCATACAAAGGCCAACCATGGAAAAAATTTAGCATCGTTGTACTAACTAAACACACAGCAGTTCCAGTTAAAATCGTACGATAACCACCTAATTTATCAAACAAACTACCACCTAATAAGTTACCAACAACCATACCAAATGAATTTATCATTAACACAATACCTGCAATAGTAAGGCTTTTATCGAGCTCTTCTTTCATATATATCGTATTTAAAGGCCATAAAAAACTAGAACCGGTAATATTGAGCGCCATGCCTATTACCAGCATCCATACTGATTTAGGTATATTCATACACTGAGTCCTTTCTCTCTCTTTTCTCAATCTACAATAGACACTATAACATTAAAATATGTTAAAATCTTTACTTAGAAACAATTAGAAAGGAAAATGTCTTATGGGTAAATATTTCCCGTATGCTTTTGAGAATAAACGCTATCATACTTGGAATTACCATTTAAAAAATAAATTTGGCCAAAAAATATTTAAAGTGGCATTAGATGGCGGCTTTGACTGCCCTAATCGTGACGGAACTGTTGCACATGGTGGTTGTACATTTTGTTCTGCGGCTGGTAGCGGCGATTTTGCTGGAAATCGAGCTGATCCTATTGAAGTTCAATTTCAACAAATCAAAGCAAAAATGCATGAGAAATGGCATGAAGGAAAATACATTGCCTACTTTCAAGCGTTCACTAATACACACGCCCCTGTTGAAATACTAAAGGAAAAATATGAACCTGTATTACAAGAAGAAGGTGTTGTAGGATTATCCATTGCCACGCGTCCAGACTGTTTACCAGATGATGTAGTAGAATACCTTGCTGAGCTAAACAAACGCACATACTTATGGGTTGAATTAGGACTCCAAACGATACATCAGTCTACATCTGATTTAATAAATCGTGCACACGATATGCAAACATATTATGATGGGGTCGCTAAATTAAGAAAACATAATATTAATATCTGTACGCATATTATTAATGGTTTACCTGGCGAAGATTACGATATGATGATGGCCACAGCCCGTGAAGTTGCCAAAATGGATGTTCAAGGCATAAAAATACATCTACTTCATTTATTAAAAGGAACACCTATGGTAAAACAGTACGATAAGGGTTTACTAAAATTTATGAGTCAGCAAGAATATACTAACCTAGTATGTGATCAACTTGAAATCTTACCCCCAGAGATGATAATTCATCGTATTACAGGCGATGGACCCATTGATTTGATGGTAGGACCAATGTGGAGTGTTAACAAGTGGGAAGTTTTAAATAATATCGATGATGAGCTCGCTAGACGTAATTCTTATCAAGGGAAATTTCACAAAGAGCGGGTTCAAATATGAAATTAGAACGCATTCTTCCCTTTGCTAAATCTTTAATTACGTCTCATATCCAAAGTGATAGTATTGTGATTGATGCTACATGTGGTAATGGATTCGATACATTATTCTTAGCTCAACACGTTCCAAAAGGTCATGTATATGGTTTTGACATACAACAACAAGCAATTGATAACACTGCTAAGAAGATCAAATCATTTAAAAACGTATCATTAATACATGATAGTCATGAATATATCTCAGACCACTTAATATCTGCTCATAAAAATAAAATCACTGCAGCAATCTTTAATTTAGGCTACCTACCAAAAGGTGATAAATCAATTGTCACCCAGCCTGAATCAACTATACGCGCTATTGACGCCATATTTGAACAGTTAACGATTGAAGGCATTATTGTAGTTGTTATTTATCACGGCCATTTTCAAGGCAAACTAGAACGTGATGCATTACTTGATTATTTCAGCAATATAGATCAAACAAAGGCTCAAGTTCTACAATATCAATTTATAAATCAACGTAATGACGCTCCATTCATCTGCGCAATAGAAAAAATCAATTAAAATGCTTAGTCTATAAGTCGCTATTTCCTGACTATAGACTAAGCATTTTTCTAGATATTTAAAATTGAAGTGAAACTTGTTTGCATGGAATTTGATTTTTTGTGTACTGCATCACAAATGAATTTTAATAAGTCATCACGTTTACCATTTTGATTTTCATTGTAATGAATGATAACTGTACGCTCATCATCTTGAGGGCGTTCTTTGTAAATCCATTCTAAATTTACAAGGTTATTGTATGTGCGTGTACGTTTATAAGACTTAATCTTTACAAAACTATCCATTTCTTTTAACGTCATCGACCCTTTTTGCCATAGCGTTAGTAAAATTAAGATTTCTTCTTTTGTCATGCCGTATTCTTTCTCAATAACGTCGAAAATTGAATTGATGTCCATTAGTAGCGCTTCTAATTTTAATAATCCAGATACTTGGTCTATCGTTTGCTCGCTCACTAAAATCTCTCCCTGTCATAAAACTAAATAATACAATTTACCGATGATAAAGAATGTTGTTGCATTGTTAAAACCCTTAATAAACTTTTAATAATTTAATTGTCTTTTTATTTAATCACAACTATAACCATAAACTTGGTGCTAACATCAGCAAATTGCTAATTATTCATGTAGATTTTTATCCAAT
>OBVF01000111.1_pt1 | contig 26734 bp, 28 predicted proteins | sample 1476041 | NCBI WGS metagenome assembly OBVF01 (sample SAMEA2579983, study PRJEB22360) | human gut metagenome
CAGAAACTCAAAAATATACGGTTTCCTATATCCTGTCTGTCAAAAGAGGGGATAAATCATCTAGCGTTAGATTAACTTTTGATGTAAAAGCTTCTGATTCTTCAAAATATGGATTTGTTGTAGAAACAGAACCAAAAGAATCAAATTATCTTAAAAATTAGAAAAGGAAAAATTAAAATGAACAAGAAAAATGTATTAGCTGCACTAGCACTTTCAACTATCGCACTTGCACAAGCTGGTTATGTATCAGCAGACGAGCTTGCACCAATTGATTCTTCTGCTCCAGCGACAGAAGTTGTTACGCCAACAACACCTAGCGCTTCAACAGAAACAGAGGCACCAGCAACTCAGCCAGCAGAGCCTTCAGTTACTCCAGTTAATCCAACAACGCCAAGTGTACAAGACAAAGACAACGCAGGAAGTCTTGACGGAGTGACAACTGATAAACGAGCAACTTCTGATAAGCCACAGGATAAGGATAATGCAGGTAGCCTCGATGGTGTACCAACACCATCAGATAAACCACAAGACAAAGACAACGCAGGAAGTCTTGACGGAGTGACAACTGATAAACCAGCACCTTCAGACAAGCCACAGGACAAGGATAATGCAGGTAGCCTTGATGGAGTCCCAGCTGAAGAGCCAAAAACAACTGATCAAGCGAACCAGCAAGGTAAGTCACAAATTGGAACTACTTCAAGCTCAACAGGGCAGGTGGTTCACGATGTGATAAAAGATCCTGTTGAAACAAATACAGGAGCTTCAATTGTTAGCACGCAAAACGGAAACGTAGTCCTTTCAGATGGTTCTGTAGTAGCTCCTGAAGAGATCGGTGGTACTGTTAACGAAGATAAGACTATCTCTGTTACTGATAAAGAAGGCAAACTTAAAACACTTCCAAACACTGGAACTGCAGAAAGCATTCTAGGTACTATTGGGGCTATGTTGTTGACGGCAGTCAGCTACGTCTACAAGAAGAAACTATTTTAATTAAGTGAAGGAGAAAGAAAAATGACAGAAAAAACACAAGGACACGGATATTTCCGTAAGAAAAAATGGGCTAAAGGCCTAGTATCAGGAATTGCAGTTGCAGGTATTGTAGCCTTCTCTGCAGGTTCAGCATTTGCGGATGAAGCAGTTCAGCCTGAAAGCAAAAACGACAATAACATTTATGCTACACAAGCTGGTAAAGCAACAGGAAGCCAGTCTGTAGCGATTGATAATGGAGCAGTCACAAAGGCTGCTGAAAAAGCAAAAGAAGCAGGGGTGAACGTTTCTGAAACTCAGATTGTTGATAAGGGAACAGATACCACTGCTCCAAAACTTGAACAGTCTAAGTCTGAGATTAAACAAGATCAGGACAAGCAAGTCAAGGAACTTGAAGAAGCGACTACAAAACAAGTTGAAAACAATACAGCCTTCAAGGAAGCGCAAAAAGCTATTCAAGCTAACAATCAATTTGTAGCTGATGAAAAAGCCAAGCATGAAAGGGAAACAACTGTCACAGTAACGAATGACGGTTCAACTGCCACAGATGGTTCAGCAGACAAAAACAAGAAAGCTACTCAAACAGCTAAACAGGTCTTGTCAGATAACCAACAAGCCGTAACAAAATACCAAGATGAAAAATCTAAGTATGATGCTACTGTTGAGCAAGCTACTGCTCTAAACAAAGCGGTAGAAAGCGCATCTGAACAGCTGAAGAAAGAAAATGTTGACGTTAAAGTCGTTACACGTACGGTCTCTTCAGTCGCAGAAGTAGAAGCATTGAAGAAACAAAATGAACAAGCTATTGCAGCAGCAAAAGGCAAAGTGGAGCTTAACAAAGCCCTGATGGCTGCCTACACAGAGAAGAAGAATGCTAGTGATCAAGTCAATCAAGATGCTGAACGTAAATCAGCGGATTTGAAAAAATCTGGTGTACTTTTAACTTCTAAAACACAGGAAGTTTCTTCAGCTGATGAAGCTAAGCAAATTGGGAAACAAAACCAAGTAGCTTATGACAAGGCTAAGAAAGCACAAGCGGACTGGCAGAAGAAATACAATGAACTTCAATCTAAAACAAGTACAGAAGGGTACACAAAAGAAGTAGTCTTGCAAGCCCTCAGCGTTGCGACAGCAAATCCTGAAGCAACAGTGAAGTCCTCGGCTTCAGGAGCGCATGTAACTACTAAAGATTACATCGCCTCATCAAATGGTACATCAGGCTATACTCGTGTTCTTGACTCAACTAAAGTCTTGAAATACAAGGATGTTGGCACTGGATGGAAAACAGAAGTTGACTACACTAAACTGAAAGGTTTGACCGTTTCAACTGCAGATGGTAAAAAGCATGATATTTCTCGTATCCATCGAAAATTCGAGATTCTTAATCAAGGGAAGACAGGATTGAATGATGTCTATGTCCTGAACGATCCAACAGAAGGATTTGTAGTAGCTCGTAATGATGGAGCTGGTGGAGCAGCAGACTACATGAATTTCTTGGTTACGGATACCTACTACTACAATGTGGATGGGAAAGAAGTAGCCTTCCAAGCAAGTGAAAAGACTCCTGCAACCCTGACCTATTCCTCACTCAACCATAATATTATTGGTTGGGAAGGTGCGAAAGCCATTAACGGAACTCATGTTGAAATTAACGGCTCAACTGTAACCTATAACAAGAATTATGGTTATGTTTACGCTGAAGACTACAACCGCCAAGAAGATGTAGGGCATCTTTGGGATACATCTGACTCACCTTACCAATACAAGGGCGCTGCACTTGGTGTTTTCAAGAAAGGGACAGCCTTCACAACCGAATTTATCCAATGGGATGGACCAGATAATCCAAATGGTCAAACTTACTGGTTCGCTTTGAATACGAAGGTTGTAACGCCAGTTGTTGAAATTCCAGCTACTGCAACCATTACTAAAACAACCGTGAAGCCAGTTAAGCCTGAACCTGTATCAGCTGAGTTGGTTAAAGCGAAGAATCCAGTTAAGCCAACCTTGGCGCTTAAAACTCTTTCTGAAACCAAAAATCAGAAATTATCAGCAAGTTATCACGGCTACAAATTGCAGTATAAGCCAGTTGTCCGCAAATCTGTAGCAGATACAGATAAGACCAATACAAACGGTCAAACAGTAGCTAAAAATGCTACTCAGCTTTATACATTGCATCATGACAATATTTATGCGAACCTTAAAAAAGGTGATAAGATTACCATCATTGATCCGCTTGAAGCTGGAGCAGTTCCTGATGTTGCTGTTACAAAGGCAGCGGCAGAGAAAGCAGGATGGGGCGTTGCCTATGATGCAGGAAAGAATACGTATACCTTTACTGCAACCTACGAAGGGAAGCGTTTAGCAGCTCCTGTGATTACCTGGAAGCCAATCTATGATAAAGGTTTCTATGACAACACTTATAAAGTGTTAGTGAATAAATACGAAGTGTACTCAAACACTGTTACCACCAAAACACCAAAACCGCCAAAACCAGTCAAAGCTGTTCTGGATCGTTCTGGTAAGGATATCAACGGTGCAACAACATTTGACCGCAACGTGACCTTCCGCTTGATGACAGATTACAGCCCTTACGCTAAAACCATTGCTTCAGAGAAAGCACTTGGCAAGAAGTTTGCTATTTTAGATGATGTCCAAGATGGTGCATTCTCAGTTTATCAAGGTAATATCAAAATGACTGCTGCTGGTAAAGACGTAAAAAGCTTGTTTGACATGCATCACGTGCTTTCAGACAAAGGACGTACCGATGCAATCAATAAAATCCTGAAGGAATTGAACCTGAAACCTAGAGGAGAGTTCTATCTCTGGGTAGCGAAGGATTCTAAGAGTTTTTATCACAATTACGTGAAGCAAAATAAAAACGTGACGATTGATCTTCCAGCTAAGCTCCTGGTTAAAGCAGGGGAGAAAGTCAAGAATGACTTTAAACAAATTGACTTTGGTAACAGCTATCAATCAAACCTTGTGACTGTCTCAGTTCCTGATGTGAAGCCTGAAAAACACGCTGTGGATCAAAAGGACAACAAAAAAGTTTTGGACGGCCAAGAAGTACAGATTGGCCAATATATTCGCTATCTACTAGATGGCGTAACCGTGCCTGCTAAACACGATAGCCTCTTCCAATATGATGGTAGTGACCAGTTGGATGTGGTTCATGATCGATATACAGGTAAGTGGGAAGGTATTTTAAAGGGAACAGAGTACACAGCTGTGAAAGACCTTATCCTGCCTTATGATGTCATCCTGAAGGATGGTAAAGTAGTCAAGGCTGGTGACAAGATCGTCAAAGGTAGCTCTTATGCCTTCTTATTTGAAGTGAACCAGGACACAAATCCTGACTTCCTCAAGAAGATTGTGGCCGTCAAATGGGACGAAAAAGCAGGCAAATGGTCGTATGTTATCAACCAGGACTTCTTAAACTCTTTGGGAGTTAAGGGTAGCTTCGATGCGGACTTCTACATCGAAGTAGAGCGTATTGCAGCTGGAGAAGTTGAGAATACTTTTGTCAATATTGTCAATGGACAAGAAATGACTGCCAAGGTAACAACCCACACTCCACCAAAACCTGAAGAACCTGGAAAACCAAATCCTCAACCATCACTTCCAAATACAGGATCAGCAACAAGTATGCTTCCAGTTGTGGGAATGATTTTGGGATTATTGAGTCTTGCAGGCCTTCGTAAGTCGAAAGAAAACTAATTTGACGAACTAAAATGAAAGATGACCACAAGCTGGGATATAACTCTCTTGTGGTCTTTATTGAAAGGAGAAAAAATGCAAGTATTTATTGCTTCTGGACGTGTTGCATTCATCCCAAGCGATGCAGTAGGTCAAACTAAAAATGGTCATGCCAGTTTCAAATTTGAGTTTGTTTGTGATTCAAGTATGAATGATGATACAAATAAACCAATTTCTAGTTTTTTCCATGTACAAGTCTATGGAAAACAAGCAGAATTGATGGCTCAGAGTCTATCAAAAGGCTCTCCGATCCTCTTAAAAGGAGAAATTATCCAACGACCATATAATGATGAACAAGGTCAACATCGGACGTATCAGTTTATTTCCCCAAACCAACAAGGAGGAATCACTTTCCTTGAAAATAAGGAAGCATCTAATCGACGTAAGCAGGAACAACAGGGATTTTCTCAGCCGATACCAAGTTCTATTCCTACATCCTATCCTGAACCAATGGATGCGGATTCCCCATTCTAAAGGGATTGAAAGCATACAAGAACACTTGTATGCTTTTTTATTGTCTATTTATTGCATAAAAAGTTATATAACTTTTTATGCAATAATATCTTTTGTCCCTTTAACAAAGAATTTGATATTATCCTTTAGAATAGAGGGGAATTAAGAGATAATAAGAAAGGAGTGCAACAATGGCAAGACAAAAATACAATTATCTGTCTGATGAATTGATTGCAGAATCTCTTCAGGTGACCAATTACTTAGAACAAAGTCGATCCAGTCGATTGAATGTTCTTCAGTTGGATGGAGAGAAATGGTTGGAAAACTATTTTAACCGTTATGAGAAAGCCTCTCCAAGGCTACAGTTTCACATATTTCTCTTTTCGAGCTTCTATACTCGAAAAATGGAATGGTTTTTGGAAGGTGTAAGGGGGTAGTAGTTTGTTTGAGTTATTTGAAGTAGTATTTTATACCCTTATCCAATTGATTCGAGCCAGTTGGATCAATACCTTACTTTTTTTAGGAGTCGCAGGTTATTACCTCTTCAGACTCTTTCAACCTTACTTCTTAAGGCAGTATCAGCGGTTACTAAAAAGCAAGAGTTTTCTTCAGCAGATTTTTAAAAGAAGTTGGAAAGGTCGCAATGAGATTGATTGGGAACAGGTATGGAAGCAATCAGCCAGAGGGCTGTTCAAATGGGTAAAGTTATTGATTCCAAAAATCATTGCGCTTGTCTCCCTCATTCTTTGGAATATTCTCTTTCGAATTCTTTATATGATTCCCTTTGTAAAACGGGAACGGAAACGTTTTGATAAAGAAATGAAACCCATTCTTTATTTTAAAAGTTACCGTAGTTTTGTTTATATGGGATTAGGTTTTAGCTTTACTACTTTTATCTTAACCAATTACCTGGTTACTGTTTTGAGGGCTACAATCCGCTTTCTCTATTTTAGTATATGGTCGTTTAAAGATGCTAGTAAGGCCGTAAACTTTGACTTAAACAGCCTCTTATTTCAAAGTTTATTGAACGCTAAAGTCTTCTTGATAGCGCCGATTTTAGCATTTCCAATCTTTTTACTGGGATTAGTTATCGCCTGGAAATCTGCCTGGGTGAACTTCGAGCAGTTTCGAGACTATAACAACAATGAAGAAGGAGATGACCGTTTTGTGACGATTGATGAAATTCGTCGTCAATACAAAAAGATCCCCAATAAAGATTTAACTTATCCAGGTGAAGGTGGAGCTCCTGTACTTCATGAACTGACTCATGATTTAGCAGGACAAACACTGAGAACTCAAATGTTATGGCAAAATAGAAAAATGAGCCGATACGTGACAAATGCGGAGCGGATTTTAGGCACGTTAGCTTTTCCTTCTGGATATTATTACATTGAAGATAAGCCGACGAATCTGTTAGGAATTGGGATGACTCGTTCAGGTAAGGGTGAAGGTCATATTACTCCAGCAATTGAAATCAACAGTCGTGCTGAATTGCAGCCATCGATGGTACTAGCAGACCCGAAAGGGGAACATTATCAAGCCTCCTACAAACTCATGAGGCAACGTGACTATGATGTCAATGTTCTTTCTTTCCAAAATATGGATTGGTCTATGTCTTTCAATCCGCTAGCTCTAGCCATCGCTGCCGCAAAGAAGGGCTACTATGAGAAGACTCAAACCTATGTCAATGCAGTCGCAGAATCCATTTATCCGAAACAAAAAGGTGGAGAGAAGGGGAATGCTGAATACTTCCGTAAGTCATCTATATCCCTGTTTAATGCTCTTACAATGGCTTTGATGGATCGAGCTAATGAAACCTATCAAAATGGTGAAGACGATGCCTGGGATACCATTACGATCCCTAACGTTGCGAAATTCTTGGCAACAATGGGGTCTGAAGAAGTCTTTGTAGATGGTGCTGGAGAAATCGTCGAGAATCCAAGCAGAGAACAACAAGTGTCGAAAAAGTCAAAAATCACAGTCTATTTTGATAATTTGAGACAAGTCAATCAACAACAATTCTCGAAATTTAGACAAATGGCTGATATCGAATTTCGTGCTTCAGACTTTGGTGGTGATGAGACTAAAGGGAATGTCTACTCTAGCATGATGACAGGAATCAACCTGTTCTTGCAAGACAACGTGGCCAAACTGACTTCTAAAAACTCTATTGATTTAGAGTCTGTTGGCTTCCCACGTCGATTGTCTGTCAAGTTGAGATCAAGCACCAATAGCCAACTTAAAAATGAGTTCAAGCACAAAACTGCTAAAGTAACGATTACAGGATTGAAGAAGTGGGGGAAAGTCGAAAAGAAAGTCGATTATATAAAGCAAGCGACGGCTTTAGTTGACGGGGAAGGCTATCTGACATATGCCATTGAGCCTAAACTTCCAGATCAGTTTACGGTAACGATTGATTTCAATCATAAGAACAATGGGCATTCCCCTGTTCGAGATCAAATCTTTCAATTTTCAGCTGAAAAAGTCTATCGAAGAAACGGAGATAGTCTGGAACTAGATGAGTATAGCAAGAAGCCGATTTTAGATCATATCGATATAACCGTCCTTAAGAATAAAGAAGATACTAAAAATCTTCTTCAGGAGTCGGATATTGAACTGGTCTATTCAGATAAACCGAAAGTCATCTACCTGGTAACACCGCCAAACCGAACAGAGTATAATGGTATTGTTTCGTTATTTTTAGATCAGCTATTCAATGCTAACTATGAGCTTGCTCTCTCAAGTGGTCGTAAATGTATTAATCGGATTCTCCATATCTTAGATGAGTTTACAAATATCCCTGCGATTCCTCACATGGATACAAAAATATCTATTGGATTGGGACAAAACATTCTATATTACCTATGGATTCAAAATCTGGAGCAATTGGATGATAAATACGGCCAAAATGTTGCTCGAACCATTATGGACAACTGTTCATTGAAGGTTTATGTTAAAACAACATCTTCAGATACCAATAAGAAATTTAGTGCTGACCTGGGTACACGTACCATCACCAGAAGACGGCGCTCCAGCAATATCTTGGACGAAGCCAATCCAAATGTAGCTGTCGAGAATCCAAAACAAGAGTTGTTGACACCAACACAATTGGCCAAGCTCCAGGAAGGAGAAGCGGTTATCTTACGTGGAGTCAAGGGACGGGATAATGCTGGACGTAAGGTCACAACGGATCCAATCTTCGCACATGATAAGAACAGCTTCCCTTACAAGTACATGTTTTTACAAGAGGAGTTTGATACATCGATGACTCTTGCGGATATTCCAGTCGAAAGTGCGCACCGTGAGCTAGAACTTCAGGAGATCGCAGTTGATGCAGGTACAGCCTTCAACAACATCATAGACTGGAGGCAACGTTTGACTATGCCTCTCCTCAGCAACAATGGGGAAACTCCTAAACTATCAGGTCGTCATAGTAAAGGACAAAAGGTACAATCCCAATCATTTACATCTACAGATGAACTATTCCAGGCGGCTGTAGCTAGTGTCATTCACGGTGACTATGATTATTATGATGATGGAGACGACTTCTTTGCGGATGAAGTTATCTAAAAAGATATACAATAAGTTATATAAACACTTGCAAGAAAAAAAGCTGTTTGCTATAATAAAATAAACAATGGTTAGGAGATAAATGATGAAAGCAAAGTACTTTTTAAGAATTGTTTTAGTAGGTTTAGCCTTGATTATACTTGGAGCTTGTGGTCAAAAATCACCTGATTCTATTGCTAAAAATGTGCTAAAAGATAGCTATACAGGCTTTTCACAAGAAGATGGTTATGAGAGTCTTGATTTTAAAGGTGGAGTAGGAACTACCTTAAAATTTGACAAAGAAAAGCGAACTATTTCAAATAACGACGGTGAAAGTATTAACTACAGTGTGCTTTCAGAAGAACAAGTAAAGTCGATTCCAGCCTCTTTCAGGGGAACTATTGTTAGTTTAGAAAGTCAACTGAAAGGAAAAGACACTTTTACAATCGCTGTTGATTATAGGGATATAGGTAAGCCTGAAGAAGCAGAGGCTTATTATCAAGTCGTCTTGACTGAGGGGGGTAAAAAAATCCGAATCATTGAGCTACGTCGTGGCTATAAAGAAGACAATGCTTTCTATGATTTTAATGGAGCCGCAGATTAATTTACAAAAGTCTCAATTACTTGAGGCTTTTTTTGTTGTCAGAATTTCATTGTCCCTTTAAAAACGATTTTGCCATTATCGAATATGATAGGGGTATCTTAGAAAGAAAGAAGGTACCTTTAGTGCACTATCAAACCTTTTCAGATTTGGTGAATGAGGTCAAGAATCTCAATGGTGAAATCACAGGCGAGAATGCAAAAAAGCTGGCGGAATTCTATTCCTATTGGAATAACTATTTAGAACCGACTCCTGCATTTATGGCATTTCTAGCCTATTTGCCAGGAGGGATTGCCAAGGCTCTTTATCAAATCACTTCCAGCCTAGAACATGTTTTTAATAATATGTTCAAGCTCTTTGGGCTTTTCGGTTATCTGGGCGACCAGAAGACGATTATAGGCCAGTTCTTTTACTGGTTTCAGTTATTGGGGACGTCTTTGTTTGCCCTGATTTTGGTTGTGTCGGCTGTCGCTGGAGTTTTTACAAAGCCAGTCAAATACAAAGGGGTCATCACGAATTTCCTTTTGGTAACGGCTGGAACTGCCGTATTGCCACTAGCTTTGACCACTATCTCAACAGCGGTGGCACAGGATGCCATGTCTATCCAGACGGTCTCCAGTGAAGCGCCATCTGGTAGCCAACCGATTTCTTCCTTGGCTCTTCAGCCCATGAAAAATAATGTAGTAGACTTAAAAGTCTTGATCTACAAAGATTTTTCTACGGAGCTGTTTCCAATGGATAATTATGGCTATATCAAGCCTGTTCAGGAGGGTTCTACCCCTGTCAATAATATCACGGATAATTCTGACCAACGTGATACGACTGATTTTGCGACCAAGATTGATTTTGGGGCAAACTATGGTACGACAAATCCAAAAATGTTAGATGATATACAGAAAAACGACAAAATAGCAGGGATTAAGGGCTTGTTCCTCCATAAGTTGAATTCTAATAACACTGGAGTTGAAAGCATTACAGAACACCGCCTCATTAATCAATTGAGTGCTTTTGAATCTGTTTATATGCGCTATAAAGTCAACTGGATAGGGATGTTTCTTCAGTACATTATCCTTGTTGTTCTCTTGGTCAGCATGATCATTAAGCTCGTCAAATCAGTTTTTGATATTCTGATTGAAGCAATGATTTCTCCGATTCTTGGTTATAGCTCCCTATCAAACTCAAAGAAATACAAAGAGTTGTTAAGAACGATTGGTGGTGCCTTCGCAGGAATTTTCTTTGAAGTTATCATTATGCGTGTAACACTTGAGATTTTCAGAGATTTGCCAATCCTATCTGTTTCAGCAGTATCTAAGCTTTCTGGCGGATTCTTTGATGGGCTGAACATGTGGGAACAGTGTCTCGCAGCTGCCTTTGTCTATGTGGGGGTATTCTTTGCAGCTATGCAAGGAGTGGCCATGATCGAGCGCTGGCTTGGAGTTTCAACGGGTCATAGTGAAACAGCTCAACAACTGCTCGGAGCTATGATGATGGGCAATGCCTTTGCGGCTGGAGCAGGAGGTGTCTTTAATGGGGGTATGGCGCTTGGTCAATTTGGTATGGATATGGCTAAAAAAGCTCCAGATGCCCTGTCTAAAGGAAGTCAGATTCTGGGGAATAGCCTTGCCAAAACTGGAGGTGGTATTCAAGGTGCTTTGAACTCTGTAAAAGACCAGGGCTTGATGAATGCGGCCAAAGGTGGTATAAGTAATATGGTTGATTTAGCAGAATGGAAAGCATTTGAAGCCATGCAAAATACGAAAGGTGCAGTTGGCAATGCTTTAAATAACTTGGATGATAAAGCCGCCTCTGCTCAAAATGCGACCTATAACGCTTTGAAAAACGATGCGGTTCCTGGAATTGATCAATTTGGACCAGTTGACATTCCTGAGCCACCAATCGATCCAGGAACAACGGATGCACCTATTGTTGATTCAACTCCTTCAGCTGAAGAAATAGGGTCCCCAATTCAAGATCCACCACTTCAAACTGAAGGAGCGGAGCCACCAATTAAAGAGTCAACTCATCCAACTGGAGGAACGGAGCCACCAACCCAAGATTCATCTCAATCAGTTGTAGAATCGACACAAGCACCGAAACAACCAGACTCTTCTCAACAAAAATTTCAACAGAGTATGAGTCAAATGAATTACATGAACCAACAGATGCAACAAGCAGGACAGCGTATGCAGGGAGGACGTCATATCACAGGTGCTGAAAGTCCTGAAGAGGAGGAATAGGATGAATTATGGATTTAACAGGGAAGAATATTGTTATCACAGGAAGCTTACGTCCTCTAACTCGAGAAGAAGCCATACGATTTTTAGAAAGTAAAGGGGCTGTCGTGCAAAACTATGTGTCTTCTAGGACAGATATATTGGTTGTAGGACACAAGCAGTTGAATCTTTTTGATCCAGATAAAAGTTCTAAGAAGCATGATGCAGCGCTTAGAAGACTATCAGAAGGCCAATTGATTACTTTTCTTTCTGAAGAATCATTCTTTGATTTAGTTAAGAAGTCTCAAGATTGAGGCTTCTTTTATTGTGCAAAAAAGTATATAACTTTTTGTGTAATTACTTCCTGAAAGATAATGGCAAAAATGCTATTGTCCCTTTAAAAGATATTTTCGTTTATTCATTATAATGTGAGTATCAAAACAAATATAAAGGAGAAATTAATGTACGGTGAAAAATACGGTGTACCTAGAGATATCTATGCCAAAATCAAGATTATAGGGCTTCTTATCCTAGATATTGCTTTTGTAGGAATTACTGGAGTAATCGCTTTGAGCGTTGGCTTAAAAATCTTTCCTAAAAGCCAGTGGATACAGATGTTCGCATTCATTTTGTTGACACCAGTTATGAGTTTATATCTTGTATTGCCTGCCAACGGTGGCAAAAAGAATTGGCACAGCATGTTTCTCTTCTTCAGACGAAGAAGAAAACGTTATATTAGCTTGAATTATATCAGAAGGAGAAAACCATAATGGCGATTAAACAAATTCAACCCTCAAAAAACGAGAAACGCCCTCTGGGACGTATTCAAGAAACAAAGAAACAAACGCAGGAATATTTTGATTTACATTCTTGCGTTGAGTTGTTAGATGTAAAATCAATCATTCCGAACAGCCAGGCTTATATCCAGTTAGTTGATTATGGCTACTTGCAGCTGATGGAGATACCAGGTAAAGATTTAGGATCGATGTCTTACAACGAAGTTATGAGAACCATTGAAAATTTTGAAACCTGGTTGACTCGATTTGGACCGAATATCCAAGTGGAGACGACAACTTTGCCAACAAATACAGACACTCAAATTTCAGATTTGCGTCATCATTTGGATTTAGTGCGACAAGATATGTCCAAGTTATCAGTAAATGATAGACGTTTTTTACAACTCAAGGATCGTGAAATTTGGCTTCAAAGCCAAATTAAAGTTGAAGAAAGCATCCGACAAGAAGTTTATAATACAGAGTTTATACTGTGGCTATTTGCACCTACAACAAGCGAATTGGACGAATTGGTTCGTAAGGCAAAAACCTATGGAAATAATGATTTTGTTCCACAAGATATCAGCTACAGGAAGAAAATTCAGATTATAAAGCAATATAACAATATGAATGAGAAAGTGTAGGAGAGATAGCATGCCTGATTTATCAAAACGTAGACAAAGACAACTAAAAAATGAAGGATATGACCTTGCCTTTCTTAGCCAGATTCAACCGCAAGGAAATATTGATTTTCAAAAGGATGACCGCTCCTGGATAAGTGGAGATGGATACCATACGGTCTTACACTATTATGAGTATCCAACTGAAGGAATGGATCGTTTTTGGCTTTCCGAATTGTTATTGATCCCTGGGACACGTTCCTTCCTGTCACTGTACAAGGAGGATAATAGACAGCTTCAAAAAGAGATTGAGGACTCTATTGAAGAGAAGTCAACACGGATTACAAACAATAGCAAACTAACCAATAATCGGAAAGAACTAGATGAAATTGACAATCTTAATAAACTAAGCCGTGAAATTGATAAGCGGAATATAGCTATGTATGGGATGTATATTCGTGTCTTTGTGTTTGCATCAACAAAAGAAGAATTATTTAAGAGGGTTGAAGAGGTCAAAGACAAGACGTCAAAATTCAAATCCACTATTCTATCTGGAGAATTAGATTTTGAATACCATGCCCCATTTATTCCAGCTGAATATCAGATTGATTTACCCAATCATCGAAGAGGAATACCGACTCCAGCTCACTCAATAGCTGGTGGATATTTCTTTAATCATACGAAGCTAGAAGATGAGAAAGGTTTCTATCTGGGATGGACTCCAACAAACGGAGCGGTAAATTTCAATTTTCTAGAACGTGACGGAAAAAGAACAAGATCCTTTATGATCCTATCTGGAAATCCAAAGATGGGACAGCGATCTTTTCTTATGAAACACACAGACGGTCTCTATGCGAAGGGGCATTATATTCGTAACTTTGATGCTACTGGCCAGTTTCTTGATCAGACACGAAAACAACATGGATTGATTCTTGATTTATCAGGTGAGGCTAACCGTATCAATATCTTCCAGGTGTTTCCAACAGTAACCAATGAAGCGGGAACTGAAATTGATAAGAAGAAATCTTACAACCTTCATATCGAGAAACTGAAGAGTATCTATAAACTCCTGAATAATGAAGTGACAGGAGACGATTTAATCACATTTGGAACTCTCCTGAATGATTTCTATATTGAGGAAGAGTTGTGGGCTCGAAATCCTGCGTTGAATCCAGAAAAACTGAAAGCGACGGATATTGTAAAGGAAGAGTATCCCATTCTGTCTGATTTTATTTTGTTTGTTGATGCTTACAAACGTCGACTGGAACAAACTAGTGCGGATAAAGCTGAACACAAGGCTGTTAAGCGTATTTACAATACGTTTAACGAACTATTGACAACAAACGCAGAAATTTTCGAGGGAACAACCGAATTTCAAGATATCTCTTCAGAGCAAGTTGTAACATTTGACTTCTCAGGGTTGAAGAACGCCCCTCATTTGTTAAATGTTCAGATATTTTCTGTTCTTTCACTTGTCTCAGCTGATATTGTTAATAACGGAAAGCGTTGTAAGCAACTACTGAAGAAACGATCTGACTTAACGGAGATGGATATGCAACACTATATTGTTAATATTAGTGGGGCACAGACACTTATTAATCCAAAGCATGAAAGTAGTGTTAATCTCCTGGCTGATATGATCGATACAATGGGGGAGAATTTTGCTGGTGTTGTATTGTCTGTAAATTCACTACGAGGTATTCTGTTTGAGACAGGTATCGGTACTCATAAGGATCCGTATGTGACTGCTGTTCAGAGGATTTTTGGTTTGATGCAATATAGAGTTTTTGCTCAGACGGATGAAACCAGTGTGCCTCTACTAGCTAACGCCTTATCTGGATCGATGAATCAGTCTGAACTAGAGACTTTGCCTCGTCTGGCGAAAGGACAGTTATTCATGAACATTGCAGGAGTTGGAAATCTAGTATTTAACCAACAGTTGTTAGCTCCTGAAGTTGAACGATATGGCGGTATTGAATAAGAAAGGAAGATAAACCAGGATGGCCAAGAATAAACTAGGAATGATTGCAAGGACTAAGCAGAGATTTGATCAATATGTGTTGATTCGTAAATATCGTATGAAACAAGAAAGAGATTATTTTGCTTCAGAGGGAGAATCTGATCCAAAACGCCTGGAAGCACAAAAGGAACGAGATAAGGAGTTTTTGAACGGTCTCAAGAAAATAGGTATAGGGTTTATTGTATTTTTAGTTTTTTATGGAATTTTGCGAACAATATTAGGATTGTGGTAGATAAGCGAGGTATCCATGAAAAAAATATTTAAACTGAAGATCCTCATTCCTCTTGTAGCTCTTCTATTAATTGTCAATGTTGGGATAACCATGTTAGTTGGGATAATGGGAGCTGTAACCAATAATGGAAGAAATGATTGTGGTGCCGTAGAAACAACATCTTCAACTAGCGATTCAACAGTTTCTTCAGCTGATGGTTCCATCGATGACTTTGTAAAAAAGCATAAGGAAGCCTATATCCTCTCTTGGAAGGCAGGAGGTTTCCTACCTTCAGCCTCTATCACTCAAACAATGATAGAGAATGGCTTTAATTTTACGAATCCCAATGGTACTTCCTTCTGGAAAGCTCACAATATGGGAGGTGTTAAAACCTCTAGCAAAAGTAATTTTCCAGTTACTCTGGCGACGTATGGTGAAGACAGTGTTGACCTAACGGGAACAAAGCCTGGAGCAAATATTGGAGATGGCACAGGAGGAGCTTATACCTGGTTCTCTAGCTATGAGGCTGGGATTGTAGGGAAAGCTGAGTTTATGGCTCACCAGACGCTTTATAAAGGGGCTATAAACAATACAAATGGTATTGCTAGCCTATCTGCTATAGCAGATGGTGGATGGGCCACAGATGGCACTTATAAGAGCAAACTAACTGATATGTATCAAAAACTAGGTACGAAGTATCAGTGGCTTTATAAGGAAGCTATTGCTGCTCATGGTGAGAAGCCATATGAAGGATCCAGTACACAAGATGTCAGTTCTTCAGATAGTGCGGTGTCTTCTTCAGCTGAAAAAAGTGGATGTGGTGAGTCAGGTAGCAGTACCGATGGAACGGGAACTGTCCCTTCAGATGCGACTGCATGGGGGTATAAACCAGAAGACTTACCAGATAGCTTGAAACCATTCATTATTGATCCTAAGAGCTTAGGTATGGATTATGCTAAGTCTACAGGATGGTATAATCCTGGAAGTGACGAGTATGCTGGACAATGTGTGAATCTTACAATTAGTATTGGAAATCACTTATGGGGGCATTCTGGTTCAGTTCAAGGTAATGGGAAAGATCAGGCAGCAGCATGGGCATCAATATTTGGAAATTCAGTTAAGGCTACACCCAAAAGAGGCGCTATTTTTTCTACACAGGTAGGAGGTGGAGGATATGGTCATACTGGAATTGTATGTCATGTTTTCGAGAATGGCTCTATCTTATTTGTAGAACAAAATACACCTCTGAGTGGTTGGGATCAGTTCAAAACTCCATATACATGGAATTATCGTATTTGGACTAAATCACAACAACAAGAACAGGTAATCTCTTTTGCTTATCCAGATGACAGAGAAGCTAAATTAAGTTCAAATTAAAAGGAGGATATAAAATGATTGATTGGATAAAGGAGAATATGGTTGTATCGATTGTAGTAGGTATTCTATTGATTTTGGCAGGAATAGGGATTGTATCGAGTTTCAGGCCATCTCAACAAACTAAAATAGAAGAAGCTGCACAGGTGAGTTCTTCAGGAACCACTCAAAACGAGCCGTCTTCCAAAGAAGAAACAGCAGACGAGAAGAATTATCGGACAGCTAAGTTAAAACTAGAACGCCCCTACGTAGAGGCAAGCTCAGAAGACAAAAAAGAAGTGTTAAAAGCCTTTGAAGAAGCGGTAGCAGATATAAAAAAGACGAATTTTCTGCCAAATGTCAAGGGAACAATCGAGAATCATTTATCTATGACACAGAATGCGATGGTTCAAACCTTTGCGATGGCTCTTCTGACGAATCAGTATGATTTTCAACCTAAACAATTGGAAGTGATGCCAACTGAATCAGATGATGTGATTCAATTTTTGGTTGTTCTAACTAAGAATGGAGAAGAGAACAGCTATTTCGTTGGAAATTTCAATACTACGGTTCAACAAATCCAGCTAAAAGCCTATGTTGGTGGAAATATAGGTGGTACATACGGATAACAAGTTGCACAAAAAGTTATATAACTTTTTGTGCTTTTATATTGACAAGTAAAGTTGTTTTAGGTATAATTAAGTATATAAAAAGTTATATAACAAAATATACAATTATCCAAGGAGGGAATCATGAAGATTCAGACAACAAACTTAGGAAAAGGTGGCGGTGGTAAGACTACAGATACCTTTAATGAAGGGGATTGGTTGGCACGTGTTAAGGGGCTTAGAACACTACTCATTGATGGAGCTTGGGAATGCAATTTGACAAGAACATTTGATGTAAAATGTGAGAAAACCGTCTATGATATATTTACGACTGGAGAGTACGAAATTGTTCCAATATCGGAAAATCTCAGTTTGATTTGTGGTGATGAGCGTTTGACAGATGAGCAGTTAGATCTTGCTAGTCGAAACAACAAGTATCTCCAGTTGTTTATGTGGTTTAGCGAACATTACGAAGAGTTAGAAGCGCAATTTGATGTCATTCTAATTGATACGCACAATGATGAGAGTTTAGTTACAGCAAATTTTATAGCTGTATCAGATATTGTCTTGGCTGTTTCTGATGCCTCTCTTAATGGTTTTCGTGCCTGGTTATCTTTGAAAAATTTTGTAGACTTCATTAAGAGCGAGGCTATCGAAGTTATTACTAAGAAAAGCTATGTTAAAGCAGAACCTTATCTTATTGGGAATAAGATTAAGTACGTTGGAAACAATGTAACAGACACCTGTAAACAATTTTTAGAAGTTGTTGAAGAAGATCAGGCTTACTTGGGATCTATCCAGGAGAAAGAGCTCATGGCCAAGAGCCTTGTGATTGGTCAGAGTGTCTTTGAGCAGCATGAAGAGATGACAGCTAACCAACAAGAGACACATCAGAAGTTTTATGATAATATAAACTACGTATATGAAAATATTTTGAGTGTGTTAGAAGGAGAGGTAGCATGACAGAGAATCGATTCGCACAAGTAAAACAAACATTCCAAAGTACACCAAAGAGAGAAAAGACTCTTTCCTCGAGGAAACAAAATCAGGAGGCTAGAAAGTCTCCTGACAGCTATAATAAAAAGCAACGTTTTCCTTTCTCTCTGCATCATAATGTTCGATATGATATGTTAGATGCTTTAGTAGAGTATCACGGTGAAAAATCAGCTTCATCTTATATTGAGAATCTGATTATAAGAGAATGGGAAAAGATGGAGAGAAAGAAAAAATAGCGTTCTATAGGGTATCTTACCAAAAACTATTTAGCCTCCACATATAAGGAGATAATAAATTTTAAAATATTACTGATGAAGTAGGAGGAATCTATGATGATTTTCATTGATATTAAAAGACTTGTTCAGCTGTTCTTTATTTTTATCGGAGCTATAGCAATCTATGTGTTCTATAAAACATTTGGACTTAGTATGGTGTTTATAATTGTTTTAGGGTTGGCCGTTTTAAAATTCGCTCCAGCTTTCCTTCCAGTTGTATTATTACTGTATTTGGGACTTCACTTTACAGGTGGTTTTTCCTTTATTGCAGATGGAATTGTGACGGTTTTATGGAGTATTATTTTGATTCCTATGGGGATAGCTACTATTGAAATGAGCAAATCCTATTTTAGTAAAAAAGAGAAACCCTGGTATGACAAGTAAGAGTTTATCTGAAAAGATAGGCTCTTTTTTTGTCAGAACAAAGGATTATTTGAACATTCAGGTCAAAATTTATTAAAATAAGCGTAATTTTAATAAGGGAGGATTCTGAATGGCTTTCTTTGATGAGAGAGAATTAAAAAATCAATTGCTGTTTCAAAATGCAAAAGAATTTTATAACTTTGTTTCTAGGTATGATGAGGAGATGATTCCAGTCATGAAAGCAAAGGGCTATACCTGTATTCATTCAATGGAGCGAACCGTTGCTTTTACATTTGGTGAGTTTACTTTCAGAAGAAGACGTTGGAAAAAGGGAGATCATTGGGTCATTCCAGTAGATGAAAAGTTAGGGCTTCAGAAGAACGTCCGCTTCTCCTGGGAATTTATGTATCAGGTGGCCAAATTATCTACTTTGATGCCATATGATAAAGTAACTCAGGTGATTCAATTGACTTATCACATCTCTATCACAAAGCCAATTGTAGTAAAAGCTGTAAAAATATGTGAGAAGTTATTGGAGGAAAAAGAAGGCTATCGATATTATGAAGAGAATAAAGAATTTCGCAAAAGAAAAGCTCAGGTTATTTATATTGAGGGTGATGGTGTGATGGTTAAAGCACGTGATACACAAAAGGATAATAAACATTATGATTTATCCCATTTTGTAGTCCATACGGGAAGTCAGAAAGTTGGCAGCAATCGATTTGAACTCCAGGACAAAAAAGAATTTATTGGTCTTGACAATCGCTTAGTGAGGGAGCAGGTAATCGATTATCTATTCAATAATTATGAAGTTACGGATAGGACTTTATTGATTACGAACTCTGATGGAGGTCATGGATATACACCCTATGTTTTCAAAGAGATTGCTAAGGTTTTGCGAATTAAACGCCACGAACATTTCTGGGATGAGTACCATGTAAATAAAGAGTTAAAGAATTATCTAAAATTTTACTCTGAAGATCTATTAGAGAGAGCTTTCCAGGCGATTAAGCAACATGATAAGCAGTTAATGAGAACTGTTCTAGATACGACCGAAAGTTATATCGAGACAGAAGAAGAACAAGAGTTGTTTGAGAAGTTCAAGAGTAAAATATTGAGAAATTTCCAATATACCAAACCAGCCGAACAGAGAGGATTCAGTCATGCAGGGATCGGAATAATGGAAAGTCAGCATCGTAAGGTCACTTATAGAATGAAAAAAAGAGGAATGTACTGGACACTTGCTGGAGCTGAAACGATGAGTCGGATAATTGTTTTGAATTATGAGGATTCTTTGAGAGAACTATTCTTTGGTAACTGGAGAGAAGATTATGAAAAATTTATTTCTTTAGATGAAATTTCTGCTTATACCATTAAAAAAAGAATGAGTAAAACGGGTAAAGAAAATACATCTAGATATCAATGTTACCCTGATAGTAAAAGATTATCCTACTTCCGAAAACAATAGAGGTACATAATAAAGTATATAAAAAGTTATATAACAATAACCTTTGTAAAAAAAAGGTCTTTTTGTGCTACAATCAAACATAAAATGCTTGCACGGTATGTAAAAATGTGTTATAATTTACTTAAATTAATCGAATAAAAAAAGACGAAAAGTGCGCTAACACTTCTCGCCTTACCGAGTAAGAAACCGACCTTCTTACTCAGTCTTTAATTAATGATACCTGATAAGTGTATCAATGTCAAGACTGAGCAAGAAATTTGTTCAGTCTTTTTTTGAAACTCGGTGATGTTCTCCTAAAAAATGTATGAATTTAGGCGTTCTAAAAAATTCTACCGCATACACTATCAGTAAGTGGTAAGAGTTTTTAGAAAATCAAATAATTCAATATTTTTAGGAGAACAGAGAAATCTGTTCTCTTTTTTGTTCGCTTAAAATTCTATTTGAGAGGAGTTCAACGATGGTAGGATTAGAGATTGTAATGAATTTAGACACGTTAGAAATCTTTGACGTTATCGATCATGATAAGAATGGAAACAGCGAACAAGCGCCTACAACCATCCAATTAAGCTTATTTGACTCAATGACGTGAATTTGACAGAAGGAGATAAATTAGGATGGACAGAGAAGCGCTATACAATGAATTAATTCAAAGCGAACCATTAGGTTTCATTGATCCATTTTCTGACCTTGGCGAATTCGATCCTCTTCAGATGAAATTTAAACAACCCGTAAAGGATCTAGTGAATCGATATTCAGGACAACCTTACAGCTTGGCCTGGCAACATAAAATTATGGAAATGCGGAAGTTGTTTATTGCCTATCAGATAGCATTAAATGAAGAAGATAAGCAGATTAACTTTCAGCGAAGAACAAGAAGCGAAGAGTCCAAAGAACATGCTACAACTATTGTAACAACCTACTTGAAATTGGGATTTAGTTTTAAAGAGATTGAGAAGCGTGTTTCTTTATCTTATAAACAACTCCGTCGAGGATGGAAAAGAAGTGATCACATAATGACAAAAAGTCCTGAATTTTATAGTAAACAGGACTTATCTGAAGGTTACTGTTTACCGAGTAAAAAGTTACCTAAAAGTATGAGAGTCAATGAGGAGTAATTATCATGAAAGAAGGAGTATCAAAGAAAGGTATCTGTCAAAAATGCGGATGCACGTGGGAAACACCATGTATTAATGAAAAATGGGGTTGCTGCTGGTGGATGGATCATGATGAGACTCTCTGTAGTCATTGTTTTTGGAAATTAAACGAAGAAGAAATCAGACACTATGAAGAAGATTAATTTACAAGAATGCTTTAGCTTAATCACAAAAGACGGATTAAGAACACAAAAATTTAAGAATAGCCATCTACAGCTTATTTCTTCAGCTGAAGAAGGAAGACGAGGCTCTGTATTTGCTTATCGTTCAAAAGCGAATATGGTGAAGGCACGTGGTGTTGTTTTAACTTCTGTCGAATCATTGCTGGAGAACCAGAATCAGTTTACACACTGGACTCCTAATGTCTATTGCTATGGAAGCTATAGCGATGCTGGTCGACGGATTACACGTGGGCACTCTGAAGATAATCTTAGACAGATTAACACATTCTACATTGACTTTGATATTACCTCTGCAGCTGAAGAAATGACGACAGGAGATATTTTAACTGCTTCCCTAGAGCTAGGTTTTATGCCGACGTTGATTCTAAAATCTGATAAAGGATTTCAAGCATATTTTGTCTTATCAGAATCGGCCTATGTTACAGCTCATTCTCAATTTCGAGTGGTAAAGGTGGCTAAAGCTATCTCTCAAAATTTGAGAAATTACTTTGCTCAAACTTTACCAGTAGATATGACCTGTAACCATTTTGGAATTGCTCGGGTTCCTCGAACTGATAATGTTGAATTTTTTGAAGCTGACTATACCTATTCGTTCCAGGAGTGGTTAGATTGGTCGATGAAGCAATCAGAACTTCCTTTCCCAAGTAAAAAGCCCAATTTGACGGTTATTTCAGGTTCTGAAGGGGTGAAACAGATTGATGAACCCTGGTATCAATTGCTGATGAGAGAAGGGAATATCAAAGGTGGAAAAGCCTTGATGGGAAGAAACAACGTTCTTTTCACGCTGGCTTTAGCCAACTTCTCTTCAGGAATCAATCAGGAAGAGTGTGAGGAGGTTCTTTCTAACTTTAATGCAAGTTTAGACGAACCACTCTCTTCAGCTGAATATCATAAGATTATCACAAGCGCCTACTCAGGAAAATATGAAGCTGCTAGTCGTGACTATGTGATGACTTTATGTAAAGCATGGGTCAATCAGGAACTCAAGGCTTCAGATCTCTTTGTGAAGCAACGTTGGTACAAATTTAAGAAGAAACGTGCTGACAGGAAGAATAGTCATCTTCATGAATGGAAAACAGACTTAATGGCCTATTTAGAAGGCTTCTATCAATCTGAGGATCCATTTATCCAGACGACAAAAAAAGAGATACGAGAGAAGTTGAACATTCCTGAGCGTTCATTAGACAAAGTATTGAAGGTTCTCAAAACAGAACAAAAGATCTTCTTCACAGTCAAACATGGCCGTGGAGGAGGCATCAGATTAGCCTCTATCAAAGCAATCTTACTTTCCCTTATCCAGGTAAAGAGAGAACGTCAGGAGGCTTATATGGCCAATATTGCTGCTTTCTTTGAAGAAAGCTTTGAGTTCACTCAGCGAGTGATAGAAAGGGTTAAAGATGGCTTTAAACAAACACAACAACTATCTCTATTTGAGCTTGATATTGGATAATTTTAAAAACCCGTAAACTGCCTTTACATTATATCTATGATTATTACAAAGATATAGATGTATATAAAATAACCTATGGAGGAATGATATGATTTTGATTTTAGTTGGATTATTTAGCCTTATATTTGTAGGAGGATTTCTCTTAGTTCTCTCACTTATAGGGATTCGTCAACAAGTTCGTTTTGAAAACGGATATGATGCTGAGTTAGAGACAGATCAGCTGGCAATGATTGGCCAAAATAGAAAGTGAGAAGAAGAATGAAGTACGTAATTTTCAGTTTTGAATTAGGTGACTATATTTGTAATGGGGAGAACAAAGTTTTAGTTTTTGATACTTTGGGACTAGCATTTCAGTATCTTCAAAAACATTATCGAAAACCACTTCCTGAACAAAGAAAAAAGAGATTGATTCACTATCCAGATGTGTATCAAGCTCCGTTTAGACTTCTAAAAGTTTGTTAGGAAGGAGACAGGTCGATGTCAGAGTTATTCAAAATTATCCGTGGATACTACCTAACAGGAGTTGGACAAGAACCATTGGCTTATTATTTTAAACTTTCATCGGATAACTTAAAATTTGAGTCGGTTTCTGCAGGGGACATAGCTTTAACTTTTTATCAAAATGAGGAGAGTATTTCTAGTATTCCAGCGATTGTTAGAATAGATAGTGTTATCTCGAATGATAAAATGATTTCAGATTACCTGCAGGAGGAGTTGAGAGATCATTATCCAATGTTACCAATTGTCCGTGTATTGGATTCCGAGGAATTTGATCCTTTGCTTTTTCAAGAAGTGATGACAACGTTCACTAACTTGAAATCAGAAATAAAAGAATTGGCCAAGATTGATTATGTTCAAGGTTCCATATTTGATTTTATGGATGAGGAGGAAATAGGATGAGAGAGATTTTTAGACACGTTAAGTTAGCTCTAGGGGCTATTCTTACCATTTTACTTGTGAGTCTCGCAGTTCTAGGAGGATATAGGATGTATAAAGATCATTTTATCTTAGATTATGATCCTCATCTTACTCAGAAGGAATACCAGAATACTGTACTTGATCAAAATGTAAATCTAGTATTTTATAGAAAAGATTGTCCTTACTGTCAGGTTGGAAAAAGTGTAGTTGTAGATGCAGCCAATAAAGGTTCTTATCCTACATTTTACATTGACATTCAGACAGAAGAAGGTCAAAAGTTGGTAGAAAAATACCAGGTTGAAAAAGCTGCAACTATCGTCAAGATTCGTAATGGAAAAATAAAGAAATATCTATATGCTTCGAGGGATTCAGAGGAAAAGATTGTAGCAGATGAGAAAGCAATCCAGGAGGCCCTAAATGACTAAAAGAATAAAGCTGAGTAAGTGGGCCGAGACAGCTTTTCAAACAGATTGGGAACTATGGCGTGCTAAAACAAATGAAGGAATGGTTGTTTTAGGAAAAATACCAGATGGGACATTTACTCTACATCGTTTTAATGATGAGGGGGGAACTATAACACATGTTTCCAAAGAAAAAGCGCTCTGGTTGACCTTGGAGTTAGCACCTGAAAGATTGAACTATGTTTAAGGAGGTAGTATGTATCAATTTTTAAATGCTATTGCGCATGGGGTGGTTGGAACTGTCCTGATTGCGATCTGGTTTGTGCCACTCTTCAAGATAACTATATGTGATAACTTTGGAAATGAAATCAAAACGAAAAGGCTGCCATTAGCGTTCTTAATGTTACTAAAAAGTGTTTGGCCGAAAAGTAAGGTTTCATTTATTTGGAAAGGGGATAAGAGGCATGAGAAGAACTAAATCATCTAGTTTGAAGCAAAAAAGAGCTAACAAACATTTAAGAGGTATAAAAAATTACACGCTATCGAGTGAACAAAAAGGTTTTGATGATGTATCAACTTTTGATATGTTGTTTGAAACAAATGTGAAGTATCGAGTTTTTGCAATTTTAGGAGGTGTATCTGGTTTTATTTCGCTAGTTTTAGTATCAGTAAATCTCTTTTTAGGATTTAATGCGTATGTAATTGTAAATTTAGTTAATATGAGTCCAACTTTTCTTAAATTAGTAGGAGTAAAAGAAGTTTCTTTTATGACAGTCTTTGAATCATTTTATTTTGGAAGTGTCGAGTTAATGAGAGATATGTTTGCAACTATTTGTGTAGCTATTATAGTTTTTTCTTTATCTTTATATGGAATGTGGGTTACTGAAAAAAAGACGAATATAACCTCTTTAACAAATCAGTTTTATGAAAAAATCAGGAAGGAGAAATAAAATGTCTACTTTAATTGAAATATTCAAACGCTGGATTGAAAAGATAAAATCTAGCCCAATTTTGAAGCCATTCATTAAAACTAAAGTTTGGTTTCAAGAGAATATTATTAAGAGAAAATTGGTCATTTTTTCAATGTTATTTGTGACCTGGTTAAGTCTTTTGATGGGAGCAATTTTCTCACCCCAAAGACAAACATATACTTCAGAACAACTCAAAACAAAGCAAGTTTTTGCGAATGGGAGTGGTGAGATGAAACTGGTCAGCCAGGAATATTCACCAGATACTGGAATTATTGTTTTACAATTTGAGACGAAAGATGCTACGACTTCGATAGATCGGGGCATCGATGCTAAACGATTAAAATGGAAACTCTATGCACAGCATAAAGACTCAAAAATAGAGATGGATGTTGTACCAATCATCGATAATAAACTATCAGTTATTATTAAAGGAGTTCCGAAAAATTTTGGTGCATTTGCGATCGATGTGACAAATCAGACAGTATCTTCTAGTTCAATTGATGTGAATATTTCATCGCCATCCAGCGATTCTAAAAAGGTTTCTCAGAAGAAATCTGGAGAAGATGACACTGTACAATTCTTTGTAACCCCTCAAAATCCTCAGCTTGAAATCAAATCTATTGAGGTTGTCTCCAGAGAAGAATTTACTCTGCAAGAAATCGAAAAAGAGATCAATTTCCAGAATGATCAGTCTCAAAAATTGACAACATCAATTGCTCAATTGAAGGAATCAATTGAAGATGATAATTCACGAAAAGCGAGTCTTCAAGCAGAAGCAAAATATCTAACAGGTGATGATCTGGAAGCCAATCAAAAGAATATTGCTACGCTGGATACAAATATCGAAACGAAGAACAGAACTATTGAAACAGCTTATAAAAACATTGAGAAGTTAAAGGCTAAATTGGAGTCTTTGGACAAGAAAAAACAGGCAGTCAAAGATGGAACATTTGAATTTTCAAACCCTATTGAAACTGTAGAAATGAATTAGAGTGAGGTAAAATAAAATGAAATCAAAGAAAAGTTTTAAAAAGCTTTACCATGTAATGTTTTTTATAATGATTGATTGTTGCTTCACTCTATATATTTTACTTACTGTGTCGGCCTTTCTTACTTATCAGTGGTTTGTAAATCTTAACTCTTCTACAATTCTTTATTATTACGATACCATGAGTGTACTATGGTTTAGTATTTTAATTTCTACAATTTTGACAAAGATATTATATCGTCCATTGTTAAGCTCTATTTGGTTCCAACCCTTGTGGGATAAGATAAACGATAGTGAATAAAGAGAATGAATCTCCTTAATTTTTGAATTAAGGGGGTTTATTTTTTATGATTGTCCCTTTAAAAAATTTTTTTCATTTATCTCTTATACTAGAATCAATCAAAAAAAGAAAGGCAGAAAAATG
>OBVF01000113.1_pt1 | contig 25861 bp, 28 predicted proteins | sample 1476041 | NCBI WGS metagenome assembly OBVF01 (sample SAMEA2579983, study PRJEB22360) | human gut metagenome
ATTTTTGAGCTATGTACAAGAAGCATTTTATTCTAACTTAATTTGACAAATCATAAAATCTAAAAAATAGTTGGCAATATCCTTTTGAGTGACTAAGGAGTCATTATTTTGGTACTGTTGCACATAGAGTCCGCTGATTTTTTGCAGATCCAACTCCCCGCTTTCAAACAACTGGATTCCAGTATTCTCCTCTTTGATCGTGGAACCTTTGATTTTATCCAACTTAACTACCGCTTGATCGTAATACTCAGGATTTTTGGCAAGCATCTATTCTGCACCGGTCTGTTGCCAGTCTTTCAGAATGAAAGGTCCCGTATAGAGCAAGTCTTCACTTGTTTTCCCATATGCCGTCCCTTTTTCTTCAACATAAGACTGTCTTTGAGGCGCTAACCAGCCAATCGACACCACCGATAAAAAAGAAGGTTGCAGCTGTTCCAAATGGACGACAAAGGTCTTTTCATCCGGTGTTTCTAAGCCAATCGTCGCAATGTCTGCTTTCCCTTCGCGAATATCTTGACTGTTGACGACATTGTCTAAAAGATACGCATTAGGCCCCATGGTTTTAGGATCGACCAGTTTCTTCCAAGCATAAGCAAAATCTGCTGCTTGCACTTGCTGCCCATCACTCCATTTGGCTTCTTCCTTTAGTTTAAAGGTATATGTCTTGCCATCTTCACTGATGACTGCTTCCTCCGCCAAACCGGGAACTGGCTGACTCTTTTCATCAAAACGATACGACCCTTCAAAAAGATGCTGGATAACGGTAAACGTAACTTTATCCGTTGTTTGCGTCGTATCTAATGTTGTCAACTCTGCCGGTAAGCTGACTGAAATCTCTTGAACTTCTGGATCTGTCTCCTTTGCGGACGATCCAGTCGTGCTACATCCTGCTAACAAAAAACTTAAAATTCCTACAACAACCAAACCCTTTTTCATTTACTCTCCTCTTTCCTTTTCACTTGCGAGTTGCAAGCTTGATCAAATAAAAAAATTCTCGTCCCTTTGCTGATCATCATTGATCAACAAAAGGACGAAGACTTCGTGTTACCACCCTTTTTCGTGTCATTTTTACAAATAACACCTCATCAGTACGTATGCATACTCGGCAGGATAACGGCTGCGTTCCGTCTAACCAGCGTAAACCAGTTAAAAGACTCTGAGCTCATCTTCACTTAGCGTTCTGTCCCCTTTCTCACCAACTCGGGTTCTCTTTAAACAGTCATCAAAGCTACTCTTCTCATCGATGTCCTATATTCTACTGAATTGATAAAAGTATACTATTCCTCGTTTTTCTAGTCAAACAGTTTTTAGAATTTTCAATCTTTTCAATAATGGCTTCGAGACTTTTTGGAGGGCAAATACTTGCCAGCTTAGTGTTTTTTTTCTAAGATAAAGAAAAGAAACCTTGCTCGAAAGGATGAAATCAATGAAACTTGCTGAAGCATTATTACTACGAAGAGATCTTGAATCCAAACTCACTCTGTTACGAGAAGAGATTGCCAGTAGTGCCGTGATCCAAGAAGGCGATACGTTAGACCGCAGCATCGACGACTTACTGCTGGATTATGAAACAACAAACCAAGAATTTGCCCAGTTGGTCATTGCAATCAATCAGCGAAATGCGGTCGCCAAAATCGGTGAACAAGAAACGATTGCTGCTGCATTAGAGAAACGGGAAGCTTTAAGGCGTTCGCATGCGATGCTAACGGCAACATTGGAAGCAGCCAAGGTTGCTCCACGGATGGGACGTAATGAGATTCGTATGATCCGAACGATCGATACCAAGCAAATCACCGACCGTTTGAATCAAACCGCAAAAGCCTTACGTGAATTAGACGGGCAGATTCAACAAACAAATTGGCTTGTTGATTTATAAAACAGCTGGGTGGGAGTCAAAAGCGAGCACAAAGCAGGTACAGGCTTATATGTACACCAATGGGGTCTGGCAGGGACCAGTTTAATGACTGCTGTTCAGTTACAAGCGTACAACTTATATTTTTCAATTAACGACCACGTGCTGGTTTGACAAGGTGGGTGCCTCTGTTTATCTTTTGTTACTCAAAAGGTAAACAGAGGTTTTTTTCAACAAGACCTCTTTCAAAAGCAAAAGACCCCCTGATCCGTTTCCAACATAGGAAACCAGATCAAGGAATCTTTGATCGTTTAGCTATATAGGTTGAATTAAATACTTTACATCCGCACGCACAGTCGGTCAATCACCTCAAGGGGACGCTCGTTTACATCAGCTAAGAAACCGCGGACCGACTGTTTGATTTTCTGGACGTGGTCAAGATGACCGATTCCTTGAGCCACTTCCAAACGCCTTCCATTAGGTTCAACTGAGGGCTGTAGGGAGGGAGGAAGATGAGTGCCAGGCGCCTTGCGTTTTCTTCAAAAAATTCTAACATTCCTTCTTTTACTAACAATTCGCGAGTCGAAGCGATCGTACGATGAGTCAAGATATAATGTTTAGATCCTTGTTGTTTCAATTGCGTCAATGTGTCATACACATGATCAAATGTGACAGGTTGACGTGTATCAAGCGTTTCGTATTGATGGAAATCATCTGAGAATTCTCGAAAGTCCAAATGATATTTTTCAGTCAATGCTTTTGAAGATTTTTCTTTCAATAATCGATAAACAGCTTTTGGATCAGCAACTACTTGCCGATCTTCTAAAGCTTTCATCATGCTGTCAAGCATGATCGGATACGTATCGAACAACGTCCCGTCAAAATCCCATATATATGAATCAAACATTATTTTCTCACTATCTTCCTAATTTTTAAATGAATGGATTGGTGCCGGGATCCGCCCGCCTCGTTGGATAAAGTCCGTCGATTTCGCCGAATTCGTCCGCATGACTGGAGCAGTCCCCAGCAAACCGCCGAATTCGACAGAATCGCCGACTTTTTTATCTTTAGCGGGGATGATCCGCACCGCCGTTGTTTTATGATTGATGACACCGATCGCAGCTTCATCAGCGATCATCGCCGCAATCGTCTCCGCTGGTATATCTCCTGGGATCGCGATCATGTCCAGACCCACTGAACAAATGGCGGTCATCGCTTCTAATTTCTCCAGATTCAGATAGCCTTCTTCTACGGCTTTGATCATACCTGCATCTTCAGAAACCGGGATGAATGCGCCTGATAAGCCTCCCACATGGTTGCAGGCCATCACGCCGCCTTTTTTCACAGCATCGTTCAATAAAGCCAGTGCGGCCGTTGTACCGTGTGTGCCGACAGCTTCCAAGCCCATTTCTTCCAAGATCAACGCGACACTATCACCAACTGCCGGAGTAGGAGCTAATGACAGATCCACAATACCAAAGGGTACGTGCAATCGCTCAGAAGCGATTTGACCGACTAATTGTCCCATCCGCGTGATTTTAAATGCCGTCTTCTTAACTGTTTCAGCAACCACATCGAAAGATTCGCCTTTGACCTTTTCCAGAGCGCGTTTTACTACGCCCGGTCCGCTGACACCGACATTGATCTCGCAATCTGCTTCACCGACCCCGTGGAATGCTCCCGCCATGAAAGGATTGTCTTCCACCGCATTCGCAAAGACTACCAACTTCGCACAGCCCATATCTGAAGCTTCGGCGGTTTGTTTGATAGTTTCACCCATCAATTTGACAGCGTCCATATTGATCCCTGCCCGTGTCGAACCAATATTGACAGAAGAACAGACAAATTCTGTTTCTGCCAAGGCTTCCGGAATCGATTGGATCAAGGACAGGTCCGCTCCTTGATAGCCTTTTTCAACTAATGCGCTATACCCGCCGATAAAATTGATCCCCACCGCTTTTGCGGCTTTGTCCAAAACTCGCGCAAAAGCAACACAGTCTTGCCCGCCGCTTGCGGAAGCAACGATTGCGATCGGCGTTACCGAGATCCGCTTGTTGATGATGGGGATCCCAAATTCACTGGCGATCTCGTCACCGACTTTTACAAGATTTTTCGCTTTGCTGGTGATTTTATTATAGATATTTTGACAAGTCTTTTCTGTGCTGGCATCGATACAGTCCAACAATGAAATACCCATTGTGATCGTCCGGATATCAAGATTTTCTTCTTCTACCATCCGGATCGTTTCAAGAATTTGTTTTGTTTCCATCATTTCCCTCCGAATTATAGTTTATGCATCGCATTGAAGATCTCTTCATTTTGAATGCTGATTTTGACGCTCAACGTGTTTTCAACTTGACTCAATGCTTGCTTGATCGCTTCTAAATCAGCCTCTGGTTGCATTTGCAACATCATCATCATGGTAAAATAATCTTCCATGATCGTTTGAGATACATCTAGAATATTGATATTCAATTCTGCCAACTTCTGGCTGACACCGGCAATGATCCCAACCTTGTCCTTCCCGACCACCGTTAAAATAGCTTTCATTATTCTTATTCCTCCAATTCTTTCAATAGTATACCATAATTTATGATAGTTTTATGAAAAATTCTGAAACAAAGGGCTATTTCCTTCAGCCAATATTCGTCTTTAGAGGATCGATTTATTGACGATCTGCAAGTTCTTATCAAAGCGGTAGTGGATCGGCTGCGCATTGGGAATATCAATGGTATCCATTTGGTCTTCCGGTACATCCTCCAAATATTTCACCAGTGCCCGCAGACTGTTGCCATGTCCGGTAATCAAAACATTCTTACCCGAACCCAACAGCGGCGCGATCTCGTCTTGCCATAATGGCGCGACCCGCTGGACCGTCATTTGCAGATTTTCTCCATGAGGAATGTCTTGATCTGCCAATTGTGCGTAACGGCGATCAAAATGGTTTTCTTCTACTAATGGAGGCATTTCATAATAATCTCGACGCCAGCGTTTGACTTGATCTGCCCCGAATTCTCGTGCCATTTCATCCTTATTTTTCCCTACTAAAGCGCCATAATGCCGCTCGTTCAGACGCCAGGTTTTAAATGTCGGTATCCATAACTGATCGCTTTCTTCTAAGATGATCTGGCAAGTCAATGATGCCCGCTTCAATACTGACGTAAATGCAGCGTCAAACTCGATCTGCGCGTTTTTGATTTTTTCCCCTGCCTTACGAGCCTGTTCCTGTCCTTTTTCTGTCAGAGAAACATCCAGCCATCCCGTCCAATAATTTTCAAAATTTGCTTCACTTTCCCCGTGCCGCATCAGTACTACATCCATATGTCTTCCACCTCTCTTCCTTTATTATCCCAGTTTCTTTGAGAAATGTCATTTGCAGTTGACATCTTTTTCATCTTTTTCATAAAATTTTCTTAAAGCTGTACCAATTGATTTTAAAAAATCTAAAGAACTGAGTTTATGCTATCAAGCATCTTTTTTGTAAGCATTAACAAATTGCTCTTTTTTTGCTGTATTTTTTGTATAAATCAGCTATTTGTGGTTCTATTAAACTATGATAATATGTAATTTGCAAATATTCTGAAAAAAATTGAGGAGTTATCATGAGAGACCTAACTATAGGCACCCCAGCAAAGTTGATTTTTTTTTATTTACCATTCCATTACTCGTGGGGAATATTTTCCAACAGTTCTATAATATAGTAGATATGATCATTGTTGGGCAAACGATCGGTAAAGAGGCATTGGCAGCAGTCGGCGCGACAGGAAGTATCACATTTTTGATCATTGGTTTTGCTCAAGGTTTGACCGCTGGATTATCTATCATCACGGCGCAACGTTTCGGCGCTCAGGATTTTCGCGGTGTAAAGAAAAGTTTTGCTGTTGCTATTATAATTAGTTTCACAGTAACTGCTATTTTGACTGTTTTGAGTTTAGTATTTTTACGTCCGTTATTATTGCTGATGCAGACACCGCCGGATATTATCCAACAAGCACAGGAATTTATCTGCGTGATCTTAGGCGGTATGTTTGCCTCAATGGCGTTCAATCTTCTTTCAAATATGATTCGAGCGCTAGGAGATAGCCGAACACCTTTGTTCCTTTTGATTTTCGCTGTGATCATCAATGTGATTTTGGATTTGGTGTTTATTATCAATTTCCACATGGGGATCGCTGGGGCTGGGTATGCGACAGTTATCGCGCAAATTTCCGCAAGTTTGATGTGTGTCATCTATATCAAACGGAAAATCCCGTTGCTGCAAGTCTCTAAAAGTGATTTCAAAATAGATAAAGACACTATTTTCACTCATTTGAATGCGGGCTTGCCTATGGCTTTCCAATCATCCATCATCGCTATTGGAGCGGTGGTATTGCAGTCTGCTCTAAATAGTTTGGGAACAGATGTCGTAGCGGCTCAAGCTGCCGCGGGAAGGATCGACCAATTTGCCACTCAGCCAATGATGTCTTCGGTTGTGCGGTCTTTATATTTACTAAATAGCTTGCCAATATAACCAGACAGTGCATAGCCAACCATATTAAAATGGCCAATAGCAGTTGCATCACTTCCTGTAATCTTACGCATGAAGGGCTGACATAATTGAGGCAATGCTGCGGAGAAGAAGCCAAGTAATAATCCACCAACGATAATTGCGGCTACATCCGAGAAGTTATGCGCTTTCAAAATCAAAGATAACACACACGCAAAGAACAAACTATGACCAGTCGTAAAAAAGATATTTTTGAAAGGAGTAATCCTAGCAATTACTAAGTTCATGATAAATCCCAAAATCAGCGTACTACTCGTAACAAACGCAAATTCTGTCTGCGCTAATGCTGTCGCTGCTTCAGGAGAAGCACTCCCTTGATAAGAAATCCGGTTTGGAACAACGTATTGAAGTTCTGCAAAGCCCCTGTCATGATCGTGCCACCTGCATTAAAGATCAAAAAGCCAATAATTGTCTTAGAGGTTCCAGTCAAGACTTCTGTTCCAGACTTTTTTTGTGCTAATAAGCCTATCATAGCCACAAGCCCTAATAGTACTGCGGGCGTACTTAAGAAGCTAATAATAAAATCCATTTTCAGCCTTCCTTTCTAACTACTGTTTTTCTAACTCAATAAATGCTTCTTCAAGTTTTATCTTAATTTCATTCTTATCCACAATATTCGCAATGCCAACAATCTTCTGTGGTAAATTTTTTTCTATTAATTCATTCGCTACATCAGGCAAAGTAATGATCATATCTCCTTGAAAACCTGGCACACCATCTAAAGATGAATGTTCTACTTCTAACGGAAAGTTATTTTCTTTAACAACTTCATTGACTTTGATCTTTAGCATCAAACTTGATCCTACTCCTGCACGGCAAGCTACTAAAGCTTTATGACTATTCATGTTTATTCTCTCCTTCTGCTTTTTCAATATAGTTTTTAAATTCTTCTCTAGATGAAACGACTTTGATAAATTTTAGAAAATCTGGATTTCCTAATAAATTTGCCAATTCTGATAGCAATTCAATATGCGCTTGGTTATTCTTGGCGCTTAATGAAAAAAGATATTTAACTGGATCATTGGTGCGATGACCTGAAGTAACTGGGGTCTTCAATCGCATAAATCCAATAGCTACATCTTTTGCTCCACTTTCCACCGTTGCATGAGGTAAAGCAATATTTTCAGTAATAACGATATATGGACCGGTCTCTTCGTAAATCTTCAAAATTGTTTCGACATATTTTTCAGTTACTACATCTGCTTCTAAGAAAGGTTGCAAAGCTTTTCTTATTGCTTCTTCAAAGTTATTTGCCTGAACATCTAGTTGAATATATTCATCTTTGATTACTTTACTTAACACTTATTTCGCCTCTATTTCATTTATTACTTATGCACGTCTATACTATAAGTTACTCTGCCTTACTTGACAATATAAACTGGGTTCACTTTTTTATAGTGAAAAAACAAAAAGCGTGCTCTAATGGGAATTTATTCTTATTTTCTGTGCCAAGAGCGTTTGACCCATAAAAAAATAGCCTTCTCTCAAAAAAACAGTTCGTTTTTTCTTCCCTATAAAAGAAAAAACGAACCAAAATAAGGCTGGGGCAGAAGTGCTTCACTCTGAGAAATAAGCCGAAATTCACGAAAATTATTTTTCAAATTTTTGTGAATTTCGGCTTATTTAAGAAGGAGTTGCTTCTACCCCCGCCGTTTATTCATTTTTAAAGAATGAGACAAAAGTGTTTCTTACTTTTATCCCACGCTCATTTTGATTCTACATAAATTCAAAATAAAAAAACCTTTACCCTATACTTGAAGTTAGGATAAAAGCTTTTTATTTTCGGTCAATCATCACTTCAGAAAACCAATCATCGAAAAATGATCACCCATTCGCAATCAGTTTGATTCACTTAAGGAATCTTTTAAGGAGATTGCTTCTCCGTTACGTTTCCGCGCGCTTAATTCCCCAATCGCTGTGAATAACAGATCACTAGAAGAGTTCAAAGCTGTTTCTACCGAATCTTGGATCACACCGATAATAAATCCTATCCCTACAACTTGCATTGCAATCTCATTCGAAATACCAAACAAGCTGCAAGCCAAAGGAATCAATAGCAACGAACCTCCCGCAACGCCTGAAGCTCCACAAGCAGCAATGGCTGCCAACAGACTAAGGATCAATTTTGAAGCAAAGGACGCTTCGATCCCTAATGTTTGTACCGTCGTCAATGTCATCACGGTAATCGTTACAGCAGCGCCCCCATATTGATGGTCGCTCCAACGGAATCGAGATCGCATAGGATTCCTTTGTTAATTTCAATCGTTCGGCTAACATCATATTGATAGGAATGTTGGCTGCTGAACTACGTGTAAAGAAGGCGGGAACCGCACTTTCTTTTAAGCAAAAGAAAATCAATGGATAGGGATTTTCTTTGATAAATAAGAAAGTCAGAAGCGGATAAACAACTAAAGCGACAAATAACATGGTTCCTACTAATACCAGAACTAGTTGAAGATATTCTGCTAAGCCAGACAACCCTGTCGTTGAGATCGATTGATAAACTAATCCTAGGATACCGATCGGTGCAAACGCAATGATCAGCTGCACTACGTATGACAAGGCTACAGAAACTTGATCCACGACTTCTTTAGTTGTTTCCGTATGACTACGCAAAGCCAGCCCTAACAAGACGGCCCAGAACAAAACGCCTAAATAATTTGATTCAATGATTGCTTGGATCGGGTTTTGTGTCACGTTAGTCAACATCGTAGATAAGACACTGCCGATATTTTGTGGCGCCTTTTCAGAGACCTGTTCTTGCAAAGTGATTGGGATCGTAAAAATCGAACTAACGACTACTGCAACTAACGCAGAGAGGAACGTTCCACCTAAGTATAAAAATAAAATAGGTTTGACATAGGTTTCATTCCCAACTTTATGTTTTGCAATCGAAGCTGCCGTCAGAAAAAATACCAAGAGAGGAGCAATGGCTTTTAAGCAACTGACAAATACAGTCCCCAATATGGTGATAAACGTCCATGAGGGTAAAAAATACCAACTATAATACCAACTATGATACCGCAACTAATTCGTTGAACTAAAGACATATCCAAAAACTTATCTAACAAATAATCACCCCTATATAGTTTAACCATCATTTTAACATCTCTAAAATAGAAATAAAAGATAAACTTTCTAAAAATTCAAACTATTAAAGAGGATCGGACAGAAGCGTTTAAATCCGAGAAATAAGAAGGAGTTGCTTCTGCTCCCACCGTTTATTCTTTTTTAAAGAATGAGTCAAAAGTGTTTCTTACTTTTGTCCCACGTTCGTGGGGAAAAAATTAACGAAATGATGATTTATTGATTTGAAATAAAGAATAGGTTAGATTCTAGGCGGAATTCATCAGTAGTCTTGTTCTTGTAGACTTTCAATAAATCCATTTTTTGAATGATTTTTTCTGTTACTGAAACACTACGGGTACAAAGGGCATTTTTAATTTTGTGTTATTTCATTATTACTCATCTCTCATTACAACAACATTGTACTGTCAAAAAAATCCTCATTTATGATACGGAGCTGGGTATCATGAGTGAATGATATTTATAAATCACTGGATATTGAAGTATATTCTGTTTTCTCAACTTATTTAGTCAGATTTTTTAATGAAGATTTTTTGAGTAAAATTTCTATAATTCCTACTTATTGAAAAGTAGTTTGTAGTGCTGCTTCTACCTCTCTCATCTGTTCTACAAATTCCAAATAACTTGACGCAGCTTGCGGAATGAAAAAATGATATGTGAATATTTCTCCTCCTAGCCCGCTTAATATGCCTATTTTTTTATACCCATGATTTGCAGGAAGGGGATCGGAAGTAGGTTGCAGAAAGCCGCCTTTCATAATCTGTCGGAAACCGGACATCAAAACGGATTATTTTACTTGTCACATTTGTATTTTCTTGTGATGAAGTGCCAAATACATTATTTACTTGAGTGACATTCTCATTGTCCTGTCTGATATTGCTTCGTATAAAAGTACCAGATCCACGTCTCGTATATAACAAACCTTCATCAATAAGGAGTTGTATAGCTTTGCGGATAGTAACACAGCTTGTTTTAAACTCTCTAGCCAGACTTTCTTGCTCAGGTAATTTAGAACCTTCCTGATATTTTCCCTCAACGATCCTCTCTTTTAGAGCCAAGGCTATTTCTTTATATTTTGGCATATTTTCCCCTCATTTCATTGATCCTACAAAAAAATTAGTATATATACAAATTTTTGTAAAGTATATATACTAATAAATACAAAAATATTTTTATTGTTGGATACAGAAATCTATTTTTAACTGGGGATATCTTTGCCAGCTAATATCTTTGAGACTACACCTATCTTCATCTAAATGGATCAATTACTCGCTTTTTCCATTGACCTTCGTGGTACTTCTGCTTTCTGATAGTAAAAAACATTACTGAATGATCTTACTATATAACATACAGCGGAGATCTACTTCTTTATTAAGGATCTTCATGACGATATCTTTTTCTTTTTTCCGTTCGAAACCGCGTCGTTCATAAAATTGATACGTACAGCCGCTATCCGTGAACAGAAATACTTCTTTTCCTTGCTCTCGGCGTTCAAATTCTTTTAATAATTTACTACCGATCCCCTTGATCTTTAAATCAGGGTTGGCAGCTAAAAAGACAATTTCTCCATCTGGGGAATGTTTTTTTAAATAGTCTGAAAGCAATTCTTCATTGGTGTCGTCATACCCGCCTTTGCTGTCTTTCACAAATGCATTTTGTAAGAAATCAAATAGTTTAACATATAACTTTTGACTAAATGAATGATGCTTTTTTGATTTTCCTTTGATGTCTGCTAATAAAACACCTGCCAGCTCATCATCCGCATATAAAGCAATGATTTGTGTCGCGCGATTCAATTCTAGATACCAAAAGTATCTTCCATAAAGATTCAAAAGGAGTTTGTTCTTGGTATACCAATCAAAGTGCATACCTTTAATCGCGAATTGAATGGCTTTTTTGTAGTCTTTCTTTTCCAGTTGCTTAAAGGCTAATTCCATCACTTATTCTCCTATTCTTTAAATATTGATATGCTATACTTATATTATAATAGACAAGGTGTCGGTTATCTATGTTCAGATAGCGGTGAAATTGTCGGATAACCGACACAATTCCTTGATTATGTTGATTAGGAGGCTGCAAAATGAAAAAAGAGGATCGCCGCGTCAAAAAAACAGAAAAAGCGTTAGCAGAAGCATTATCAAAATTATTAGTAGATAAAAAAATTCAAAACATCACCATCCGTGAACTGACCGAAACTGCTGATCTTCACCGTTCGACATTTTATACACATTATACGGATATCTATGATCTTTATGAAAAACTGGAAAATAGCTTTTTCCAAGACTTGGATGAAATCATTTCCTACGATACGACACATAGCTACGAGGATCTATACGCTCATTTGATCGACTATGTCTATACGAATACGTTCGTATACAAGTTATTCGTCATCAACCACGGAGATATCCAATTTCAAAAGAGATTAAATAATCTGATCGAAGAAAATTATTTAAAAATCTGGCTACAAGAAGACAAAAAAACCGTGATCACAGAAGAAATGCGTTACTTCACCATCTACCATATCCAAGGGTGCCTCTCCGTTTTAAATCATTGGGTAGAAAGCAATTTTGCATACTCTAAGAAAAAAATGCTGACCTTCTTGCGCTTATTGAACGACAACATAGAACCTATCATGCCTTAAAAACAAACGAAAAAGGAAGCGTCGGGACGCTTCCTTTAAACAAAAATCCAATAAAATGATCTTGTGTATTTCCAATTATTTAGTAATGTCTCCGCTATCCTCAGATAACTTCGGTATTTTTCGAATGCCCAAAATAGTTAATAAAGCACCCAGCACCGCAAAACCAGTACCGAAAATCAGCATCTCCCATACACCGAAATGCTGCAGCAGACTGCCGCCCAAGACATTTCCTATCACCCCACCAAGAGTTGTGGCGATGATGATCATCGTTTGTCCAAATACACGATCATCATCCGCCAGAAATTGATTGAACAAATAAGCCGAAGCTGGAATAAACAAAGCGAAACTGAAGGCTTGTAGGAGATGCGTCATTTCCATCATCAGGATCGAACTGGCCAGTAGCATCATGAATCCTCTGACAGCAAATGAAATACTGGCAACAGACAGCCAAAATTTGCTGGATTTCTTTTTGACAAGCTGTTCAAAAAAGATCATTCCCGGTAATTCGCATAAAGCGGCGATCATCAATGCGATGCCAACTTCTTTACTGCCACCGTGGATATTTTCAAAGATCTGTGCCAAAAAGCTGTTGATCATGGTGTGGAAAGTAAAAAGAAAACTGAAACCTAAAAACAACAAAATCAGGAAAGGATATTTTTTTCTCAAAGAAACTGAGCGATCCTGTTCTTTTGTCATAGGAAAAACTTCTTGATTTTTTACATCCGGCAGCAGATGCAAAATAACGAAAAATATCACTGCTTCAACTATAACCAAGATCGGCAAAATCGCGGCAGAATAAATCGCTAACAGCTGTCCCAGTAAAAAAGAAGTTACAACATAAGAAAATGAACCACCAGCTCTTGAAAAGCCAAAGTTGATCCTGTAGCCGGTATTTGAATACTCAAATGCCAGCGCATTGAGAAATGATTGCATAGAAACTACTAAAATCCCACCCAAGATATAAGTAATGATCGGCAAATTCGGAATCAATACCCCAGCTAAGAGAATCACTCCTAATCCTGCTATCATCGTCTTCAGCACGGTGATCAGTGGGATCTTTCTTTTCTTGATGATCACTTGACTGATAAAAGGCTGAAGCACCGTTGAAACAATATTGACCAATGCTAAGATCCCTCCAATTTTAGCTGGATCAATCTTGAAATAAATCAAAAACAATGTCGCAAACCCATAGACAGAACAAAACATCATCCAATAGAGAAATTGCAAACTTGTATAATAAAAACGAATCATTTTTCCGCTTGTTTGATCGCGCATACATCTCCCACCTTATTGGTTTTTCTTTAGCAATTTACTATAGCATACTTGTAGGGGTTTTACTATTTTTAAAAGTGGTGAAGAACTATGGAAATTAGGGTAGATTACAATATGCGTTGATCAATTAAAACATCTGTTAATAAAGACGGAAAAAAGATCATAGAAGCATCGTACTTTTTTAGCATACTAGCTTGGTCATTTTTTTCTGGAATTGAAGAAAATATATATATTCTAAAAACTATCCATCATCTCTTAGATTACGAGCTTTTTTTGCTGCAAAGGAAGTTAAAAAAAGCAGGGATCGAGTAATCGATTCCTGCTATATCTTGTACCAATATATTTCTTTCCAAAACTTAATATACATTGTATACTTCAATCAATATGATTCATTAAAACAAGTTTCATTATTCGTGATAAAGAAATCATAATTTCGGTAGTAGAATCATTCATTATCTTTTTTTACAACTGCTCTTTTTTCTTCCGAACTTTGATCTAAAGTAATTTTGGAATGGATATCAAGTTCTTGAAAGACATCCATCATTTCAGTTTGATCTTTATCAAAAATCATTGAAAAAGAATTATTCTTGCTTTTGTAAAATGAAATAAATGATTTATCGTCACCTAGTTTTTCTACTTGGACTTGAGGATATCGATTAAAGTTACCGTTCAATACTCCAAATCTAACAACAGAATCTTTTGCTAGACCCTCCTTCAAAAAACCATTGATCAAAATGACAGAAGCAAAAGCAACCAGTTTAATCTGATCAGTAAGATGTTCCGGCCAGAAAATCAACAGGATGGCGACTGTCAGTAAAATACTCAAACTCTTCCTTACAGGACTACTCTGAGCAAACACGATAATTTTCTTTTGATCGATTATTTGCAAAATAATCAGCAGTCCTAAAAAAACTGTGATCATAAGTGCTTCTGCCATCTTTCATCATCCTTTATTTTCATTTATCACCACTCAGCGATCGTACCGTCATAATTTTTCCATTGCGGATTGGTCCAAATCAAACCTTCTTGTGCAATTTCTTTGATTTTGTCTTCATCCATTTCCAAGCCCAGACCTGGTTTTGAAGGTAGATCTACGTAGCCGTCTTTATATTGGAAAACTTCTTTGTTCTTCACAAAATCTAACAGATCAAAACCTTTGTTATAGTGGATCCCTAAGCTTTGTTCTTGGATAAAGACGTTTGGCGTACATGAGTCTACTTGCAGAGTTGCTGCTAGTGCAACAGGACCATATGGCGCATGAGGCGCAACAGCCATGTCGTAAGCTTCCGCCATCGCTGCGATTTTACGGGTTTCCAAGATTCCCCCACAAAGAGCCACATCTGGTTGGATAATATCAACAGTACCTTGTTTAAAGAGGTTCTTGAATTGCCAACGAGTGTACAAGCGTTCACCAGTAGCTAATGGTACAGCCACAGAATCAGCTACTTCTTTAAAGTGTTCTTCATTTTCAGGTAAAACGACTTCTTCCAAAAACATTGGATGGAATGGCTCCAAAGCTTTTGCTAGCACTTTTGCCATCGGTTTATGGACCCGTCCATGAAAATCAACACCAATATCCATTGCATCACCAAAACGTTCGCGAATAGATGCAACTCGTTCCACCACTTCATCAACTTTTTGGTAGGAATCGATATAATGCAGCTCTTCTGTCGCGTTCATCTTGACGGCCGTAAAGCCCCGATCAAACCGATCTTGTGCTTGTTCTGCAACTTCACTTGGTCGATCTCCACCAATCCAAGAATAAACCTTGATTTTATCACGTGCTGCACCGCCCAATAATTCATAAACCGGAACATTAAACGCTTTTCCTTTGATATCCCACAGAGCCATTTCTAAACCCGAAACGATGGTTCCATTAATAGGACCGCCTCGGAAGAAAGATCGATGCATTTCTTGGAAGAGGCGCTCGATTTCAAACGGATTACGTCCAATCAGCCGGTTTCCTATCTCATAAGCTCCAGCAACAACCGTTTCTGTTTTAGTTCCTGAGATCATTTCTCCCCAGCCTTCGATTCCTTCGTCAGTCGAGATCTTAACAAAAATCCATCTTGGTTTTACTTTATACACTGTGACATCTGAAATTTTCAATTTAAACCCTCCTACTATTGTGCCTTCAATGGTTCATCCATTTCATGATTAACTTTTTTGATACCATCGAAGTAATACCATGCGCCCGCAAAGGCTAATAACAACACTGGAATACCGATGATTGGTTTGTAAGCAAATGCGATAAATACCAAATAACTTTGGATCATGGAAGTCGCAGCAAATGATGAGATTAACATTGAAGAAGTTCCTAAGTTAATACCAACCGATTTGGCAATTGCTGTCAGCATTGGCGCAGTAGCTGACCCACACCATAGCAATGAAGCTGTCACAACTAAGCCAATAATGATATTTTTTAATAAATTACCACGAGTCAAGGCAACGACCATTGCCACGCGGAAAGGAACAACCGCTAAATCTGCGAATGGTAACACACGGTTTCCTGGCAATACTAAAGCTAATGCAATCGTTAGTGGAATAATGATCAATGCTGTTGTGATAACATCTGGATTACCTACAACAACTGCAGCATCCAATCCGATAAATAAACGTGTACCTTTGAATTTTTTTTGTGACCATTTTTGTGCAGCATCTGAAATTGGCATCAATCCTTCCATAAATAATGAAGTCATCTTAGGAATCAAAACCAAAACAGCTGACATGCTGACACCTAATTGTAAAACCGCTTTGATATCATAGCCGGCTAAAACACCAATCACCATCCCGATAACTAACCCCATGATCATAGAATCACCAAAAAATCCCAAATATTTTTGTGCATCTTTGATGGTGAATTTTGATTTTCTGAATAACGGGATACGATCCAGCAGCCAATTTAACGGCCAAGCAATAACCAGTGATGAGAGCGCAGAAACAGTTGGTAAAGAAACACCAGGGATTCCGAAGAAACTTTCTACCATCGGTTGCGACCAGTCTGAAATCTTAAAAGTCGCAATTGCCATCACTACTGATGCACCTACACCTAAGAAGACATTCTTAGTCACAAAATACACCATAACACCAACGATTGCCATATGGTGATAGTTCCAGATATCAACATCCAGCGTATGTGTACGTTTCAAAATCAGCAAAACGATATTGACCAATAGAATGGCAAAAATCAAGATTGGAATGATTGGCGATGCCCAAGTAACAGCCGCAATCGAACCCCACCCAACATCCAAAGCATCTAGTTTAACACCAGTTCGATCAACCATCGCCTTGGCAGCTGGTCCAACATTGGTCGTCATAAAGTCCAATATCAACTTGATCCCGGCAAAACCGATACCTAATGTCAAACCTGATTTAAAAGCACGAGAAATCTTTAACCCAAAAATCAAACCAATAATCGTGATGATGACTGGCAACATAACTGTTGGTCCAGCGTCAATAAAGAAGTTAAAGACGTTCATAATGATTTTCATTTTTTCAGCTCCTTTGATCAGCTATTATTTCAGTAAGTTCAAAATCTCTTCCATTGTTTGATCGGCACCGATACCTGTTAAAATCGGCATCCCTTTGATTACTGGTACACCACCTGTTTGACCATCAAATTGACCAGTCGTCACCAATAGATCATAGTCTTGAACTTTTCCTGGAACTTCCATCAATTTTGTTTGAGTCGTTGAAACATCAATGCCATGTTGTTGCAAATACTCTCTAACTTTTGTTGCTACTACTGTTGAAGTGGCGATACCATTTCCGCATGCTACTAAAATTCGTTTCATTATGATTTCCTCCTTATATTAAAAAACCGCTTTCTTTAATAGTTCTAATAATTCAGTATCATTGCCTGCTCTGATCATTTCTTGCCGCAGTGGCTCATCTTGTATGATTCCAACAATTTTTTGTAACATTTCAACTTGCCCATGTGGTTCCCCAATCGCCATCATGATCACAATTTGGATTGGTAACTGCTCATTGTTATTTTCCATATTATGAAATAGGACCGGATCTTTAAGAGTCGCAATTGCTAAAGTTGTTTTATTGACCATTTCATAGTTTGCATGGGGAATTGCGATTCCTGGTGGTGTTGATGGTAATCCAGTAGGGTATTCTTTTTCCCGTTCTTGGATTGCTTGAATATATTCCTCCTTCACGTAGTTTTTTTTGTACATCTCGCTTGCCAAAAACGCTAAGACTTCACTATCTGTTTTTGCTTGAACATTTCGAAAAACGAGTTCCTCATTCAAATAAAGTTCCAAAGGCCTCACTCCTATTTAATAACCTCAATTAATTCTTTCATCGAACGTGCTAAGTTTTTAACATTTAGCTCTTCGATGTCTTGTTTGTTGAACATACCGGAACCAAGACCTAAATAGCTAGCACCTTGTTCAAAAAACTCTTTCGCATTCTCCTTACTGATTCCACCAACCCCCATTAGTGGTAACTTACCTAAAGGTGCTTGAATATCCTTGAAAAAACGCGGAGTAACAACCGCTGCAGGAAATACTTTTACAATATCAGCTCCTTCTTTAAACATACGGTCGACTTCTGAAGGAGTCATTGCGGCAGGTACCGCCAATAATCCTTTCTTATTGGCGTAAGACAACATTTCTTTTGTGAACATATGTGGTCCTAATAAAAATTTTGCACCAGCCTCATAGCAGGCTTGGGCTTGTTCTAATGTCCTTACCGTCCCAGCGCCGATATAAGTCGTGTCACCATAACGTTGATTTAGTTCATGTATATTTTCAAGAGCTCCTTTTGTGTTCATTGTCATCTCTACGGCAAATTGATGGTCAAATTCCTGCATTGCTTGTAAAATAGCATCTGCCTGATCAAAAGTATAACCACGCATGATCACTGTCAATTTAGGATAATCTGCTAGTCTCATGTTTTCCTCCTTAAGATCTTTGTCTTAATAGTTGATAAACTGTCTTTTCGTCATCAGCAATCAATAACTGCTCAATCAATGAATCATCTTTGGCGATATCAGCGATTTGATTGATGGCTCGCAGATGCTTCGTTAAATCAAAAAATGAAAGCGGCAAAATCAAGCTGACATCTTCACCATTAGGAAATCGTATCGGCTTTTTACAAACTAAAATGCTGACACCGTCACTGATTACACCTTTATCGACCGTTGTATGGGGAATGCAAGTCTTCATTCCCAAGTAACCTGCATATCCCGGTTGTCTGATTTGATCCAAGCAATCAGCGATAAAACGCGAGTCAATGATTTGATGTTCCAATAACGGTCGGCAAGCCACCTCCACTGCTCGTTCCCAAGACATCTCTTCTTCAACGATTTGTACATAACTCGGCCGCAAGTAATAAGTCAATGAAGGCAATGCCTTGAAGTTGTCCAGCGGCGTGCTTCCATCTTCCTTGATCAAAAAGTACTGCAGTTCTTCTCGCAACGAAACTGGATTGGTGATATTTGCATATTTCCTAATGATTGTTAACAATTCATCCATTGCTCGATCAACCTTAGTAATTCCTAAATCACTCAAAACTCGATATCGTAAACTGATTTGTTGCTGATATGTCATGATTGGCTCGATCATAAACTGCAGCATAGAACTTTTTAGTGGCGTCGTAGTAAAGACCAGATCATAATCAGCTTCAAATTTGTAGAAATCACGCACAGATAGGGAAGCTAAAAAATGGATCTCTGGAAAAAGTTTTTCCATATTGGCTCGTACTAACTTTGAGACCATGACACCATTAGTACAAACAACTACAGCCCTTTGTCGTTGCTTATTCAATTTATTATGATTACTTAATTGATAGCCAAAGTAATAGGATAAAAGATCTAATTCATCATTTGGAAAGGCCTTATTTAGCCAATTCTCAATAGGAATAATCAATTCTTTCATCAAATCAATCAAAATCGCATGATTACTATCCTTGATCAGACTATCTATTGAATAAACTCCTAAACTCAAGTTATAGCGTATTCGAAAACAGGCTGGACGCAGATGACTCAGTATCCTACGTTCAAAGTCTTCTCGGTCATCGATCAAAATCAACGTTTGATTTTGGAAATTTTCAACCATTTGGCTGATCAATTTTCGCAATTCTTGATCCGAATCATAATTTTGAGTAGTTTTGCTCTCAAAAATATTGGAAGTTAAAAATAATAACGTGAACCACTCCATATAACTTTTGGATAGACTCCAACCTGTTTCATGTACCAAGATCATCAGCATTCGGAATTCAGGAGTATCCGTCACATCATCGGGAAAAAACGCGTGCTTATCTGACATCTTGATCCCACGGCTTACTAAAAATCTCGCTGATGTCTGCAAATAGTCTACCGACTCATCAGAATAACTAAGATGCAACATTTGTTCCATGTTATGGATCAAATGGACGATTTCTTCTTCAGAAACATCTTGTGCCAATTTTCTGCGAATCATTTCTCGGCGAAAAATCGGATACCGTTTTACTAGATCCGATAACAGCTGTAAGATACGGTGTTCCGAACCAACCAATTGGTAACCATTCATCCGATTATATCGAATTGTCAGACTATAATTTCTGATGAACGGTTCCGTTCGTTTGATATCTTCCATAACAGTCGTCTTACTAACATCAACCGCATCTACCAAATGATCCAGACTGATGTAATCGATATTAGCGATCAGAGTCATCACTATCAATGCTTGTCTTTCACTATCAGTGAGAACGACAAGTTCCTGATCATCACCTATGTCGTAATCAGGCTGTGATATCATTTGGATAACCTCGATTGGTACCGTAATATTTCCAGAATGACTTCTCTGAATTAACGGAATGTTCTTTGTTTTCAATTCTTCATTAAATTGATTGATCGCGTAATTGATTTGACGACGTGTCAAATCAAGTTCACTTGTTAAAGTGGAAAGTTTCATTTCAGGGTTTTTAATAATCAGTTTGAGTATTTCACGAATTCGTTTATTCATTTTGACTATCCTCCTGACAAAATCATTATATACTTGTTCACATACGTTTCCGGAAAGCTTTCATCACGTTTTTTGTCACACTTGGTTTAATGTTTTGTCACACTAACAGCTATTTTTAAAATGAACGCTGTTATATCAAATGTAACATGGTATGACAATTATTTTAGGGCTAATGTGAATATTAAATATTCGGTAGAATATTGGATGCTTTAGTAAATAAACACGGGACGTTGCTTCTTCAACACATTAAAGTATCTATTCCGTAACTAAATCAAGTCAGTCTAATTGAAAAAGAATAATATTAAACTGCTAAAAACAATGCTTTTGGGAGCGTCAATAATTTTGTGTAAATGGTTCTTCCCTACTGTAGATTGTTTCCAATTCTCCATCGGTTGACTCAGCATTTGTTCGAGCTCGCCTTCGGCCTGTTGGAAACCTTTATGACTGCGACCTAGGAATTTTTGGTTGTAAGTATCAAAAGACGAGACTAAGAAACGTTCCAGCGACTCTTCGTTTTGGAACTGTTCCTTGCGGTGGCTGTATTTCTTGATTTGCTTATTAAAGGATTCAATCAGGTTCGTAGAATAAATACTCTTGCGTATGGCCAAGGGGAAATCATAGAAAGTGAGCAAGTGATCGTTCGAAAGAATCGATTCAACCACTTTTGGATAGCTGGTTTTCCATTTTTCCGCAAAAGCACCACGTGCTTCCAACGCCACCTTTTTAGATGAGGTTTGATACACCATTTTAAAATCATCACAGACTTCCTTACGATCATCGACACGCACTTTGTGACTGATATTACGGGAAACGTGCACACAGCAATGTTGAAAACGGGCTTTGGGGTAGAACCGCTGCACGGCCCCTGCCATCCCCTTTAAGCCATCCGTGATGAAAAGGAGGACGTTTTTCACGCCACGTTCCTGGAGGTCTATTAAAATCTCTTCCCAAATCGTGATAGATTCAGTTGGTGCAATCGCATAGCTCAACACTTCCTTTGAACCGTCCGGGCGAATGCCAACTGCGATATGAATGGCTTCCTTGGCGACGGTTTTCCGCTTTAAAGGGATATAGGTTGCGTCCATATAAATAGCGGCATAACGGTCATGAAGCTCACGTTCCTTAAATGAAGTGACTTCTTCCGTAAATGATTTAGTCATATTGGACATGGTTTGGGGCGTGTAGTGATGCCCATACATTTTCTCAATCAAGTCTGCGATTTCCGACATGGTAATACCTTTTCGGAAGAGGTGAATGACGGTCTCCTCTAACGTGTCATTCGTCCGTCTATAAGCAGGAACAGTCTGTTGCTTGAACTCGCCATTGCGGTCGCGCGGAATCTGGAGATGAAGTTCCCCATACTCGGTCTTGACCGTACGGTCATAGGAGCCGTTACGAGAATTACCCGTGTTAAAACCAATGCGATCGTACTTTTCGTAATCGAGGAAAGCCGTTAACTCCGTTTTGAGAAGCGTATTGACAGCTTTTTCCAAATGGACACGGAATAATTCATTCAAATCGCCTTTTTACTGATAAAACGATAAAATGATAGTGGTTCGTTTGTTGCATACTCATTTAATAGATGTTGAATTAAAATATAGTTCTTCGAATAATTACTTTTTGATTTAACATCTGCTTCACCACTTACTAGAATACTAGCAAATTCTTCATTCCCCTCGTCCCACATTACTCGAGACATAATCAGAATTTTATCTGGTTTAACCTCACCTGTTAAGTCATCTTGTTCCCATAACGCAGGTTCAATTTGGCTTTTCAAGAATAAAGCTTCCTTTTCACAACTATTTTCTAATTTAGCATAGATAGCTCTCAAAAATAAAAATAGCGTAGTTATCCTTTGCTGTCCATCAATGATTTCTTGCTCGTTATGATCATTTTCATAAGCCACAATGCTTCCCAAAAAGTAAGTACTCTCGTTATTGTTTGCTGTGTACTCCGCTAAATCATCAAACAGTACTTGGATTTGCTCGTCAGTCCAAGCATAGGGACGTTGATATTCTGGAATAACAAATTTTTTGATCTTCCCAGTTTCAAGAAACTGCTTCACGCTTTGTTTGTTCACTTCAATTGTGGTTGACATATTTTAAACTTCCGAGACAACACTGTTTATAAAAATAAATCTATTTCCTTTATTCTAACATAGCTGATATGACAGAGTTCAGACAATTTAGTATGTAACAAATTTTTCAGCGCTTTCTTAAAAGCAAACAATACAACTTCTCCTTTATTTTTGAGAGAAATTGTATTGCTTAATCCTTATTTATACAAGTTATTTGTCCGTAATAACTTGTATAAATCTCTAGCAACTAATGTATATACTAGATCAAAGTACCTATCATCATGCCCAAACATTTTCTCAAAAGCTGCATTGTTTTTCTCATACTGCTCCATCACCTTATCTTTAAATACATCAGGGAACAGCGATTTTTCAAACATCTGAGCATCGTTATTCTTAGCCATGCTGACAACCTTCAAATCTGGGTTATCTGCAAATGACCGATACAAAATCTCTACTAATACTCGATCTCCTTCATCAAAATCATTAGGAAATCGTTCATTGATTTTATGAATGATTTCTTCTAGTGAGTCTCGTTCATCCGGCGGTTTGATTCCTGCATCAATTGTCTTTGGATTTACTAGCTCGCCTTCTTTATTCACTAGATGAATTTCACCGGAAAAATCCTGACGTAACTTATAATATTCCAACTTTACTTTATCAGAAATATCAATATTCTCTCGTGTTTCTTTAGGTAGAAACTTCAGCAAGTATCCAGTAAAAATCCGCTCCTCCAATAATTCCATATCGAATAACCGATCAAGTTGTGAAATATAATCATACCACTTGCTAAAGTTACGTAGAGTCACCCGAAACTGGTACTGATTATCCTTATTCATTTCCTCATAGCGATCCATAATCGGCTTAAACATGCTAGAAATTCGTCCAAGCAAGCGCTCATTCTGTTGCTTTTGGGCTTGTTTCACCAATTTCATGACACGTTCAATATCACCTTGATTGTAAACATTAAATTTTCGTAGCTTGCTTTGAGTATCATAAATCAAGTTAACATTGATTTCTTCTCTCAAATTTGTTTGTTCATAAAAGGGTTGGAAAGCAGCTTCAATATCTTCAACATCATTTACAAAATCAAGAATAAAGGTATCCTTCTTCCCAGGCATTGTTCGATTGAGTCGTGATAAAGTCTGAACAGCTTTAACACCCTTTAACTTCTTATCGACAAACATGGTATGCAGCAACGGTTCATCAAAACCCGTTTGATATTTTTCAGCAACAATCAAGATATTAAAATTATCTGTATGGAAAGCTTCCTTTAATTGATTCTCCCGAACATTCTCACCAGATTTTGTGACATTCATCTTCGTTTCTGTATATTCAGTCTCTCCATCTACTACCAAACCAGAAAAAGCAACCAACACATCCAAATCATTATAACCTTTGTTCGCTATATATTTTTTAAATTCTTTCATATAGCGAACAGCGTGTAAGCGTGATGCGGTAACGACCATTGCTTTTGCCTGCCCACCAATAGCTGTACGAGTAACCGCTCGGAATTGCTCAACCATCACAGCCGTCTTTTGAGCAACTGCCCAAGGATGCAATGATTGGAAACGAACAATCGCTCGGGTTGCTTCACTCTTTGGTAATTCTGGGTTATCTTCAATTTCACGGGCAATTTTGTAGGAAGTACTATAGGTCATATAGTTCTTCAGCACATCTAAGATAAAGCCTTCCTCAATCGCCTGGCGCATCGAGTAAACATGAAAGGGTTCGAAATGCCCATCTGGTTGTTTCGTACCAAACATTTCCAATGTCTTTTCTTTCGGTGTAGCGGTAAAAGCAAAGAAACTTAAATTTTGATGTTTACCTTGTGCTGCCAATTGTTGAACTAGTTCATCTTCAGCATCTGGTAATACATCGTCAACTTCGCCTTCCAGTTCATAATACTCTTCCAAGGATTTAGATTTGTCCGAAAGAGCGGCTTTTAGCTTCTGGGCACTGTTCCCAGTTTGTGAAGAATGTGCCTCATCCACAATCACAGCAAAATTACGACCTTCCACTTGATCTACTTCCTGATAGATCACTGGGAACTTTTGCAAAGTGGTAATAATGATCTTACGCCCATCATTAATGGCTTCTTTTAAATCTTGAGAGGATTTGCGATCGTCAATCGTTTCTACCAAACCTGTCTGATGATCAAAGTTCATGATAGTATTTTGCAACTGGCGATCCAATACTGTTCGATCAGTCACAATAATAATTGATGAAAAAATTGGGTAGTTCAGTTGATCATGAATAGAGGCTAAATGGTATGCCAGCCATGCAATACTATTAGATTTTCCAGAACCAGCACTATGCTGGATCAAATAATTTTCTCCACTACCATGGCTTTTTACATCTGCAACCAATTTTCGAACCACATCTAACTGATGATAACGAGGAAAAATCAACGTTTTCTTTGTGACTTCTCTGTCGCCTTGCTTTTCTTTTTTAATCTCTAGATTCATAAAACGTTGGATAATATCCATCAAATTGTCTCTAGTAAGCACCTTTTCCCACAAGTAGGCAGTTGGGTAGCCATCTTTATTGGACGGATTGCCTGCTCCACCAACTCTTCCCGGCCCATTGGAACCTTGATTGAATGGCAAGAAGTACGTTTTTTTACCGTCCAACTTTGTCGTCATATAAACATCTGTATGGTCCACCGCAAAATAGACTAAGAAGCGGCGATTAAAACGAAATACCAATTCTTTTGGATCATGATCTTTTTGAAACTGGAGTTTGGCATTTTCTACTGTTTGACCAGTGTACTGGTTTTTCAATTCTAAAGCAACGAGCGGAATACCATTTAACGACAAAACCATATCAATGGTTTTATGGTTATTAGGACTGTAAGCAAACTGGCGAGTACAGGTAAAACTATTTGCTTCATACTTTTCCATCCTTTCATCATTCAGCTCTGAAGCAGGTTTGAAGTAAGCTACTTTAAAGCGCACACCGCGGTCTTTGATCCCATTGCGCAATACATGTAACATGCCGTGGGTTTCTACCTCTTGATTAAAGCGTTGAAGGAACTTGACTTCTCCATCATTGTTATAGTTTCGTTGGTGACGTACCCACTGTTTTGGTTGAGTCTTCTGGACAAAGCCTAGCAATTTTTGACAATCCAAACCAATTATGGGATCAAAGTTTGATTCATTGAATGTTTCTTTCTTCCATTTGCCATACGTAGTCAGTGAAGTCTCAATATCCTGCTCAAAACGAATTTCTTTGTTCTCTACCAAATGAATCACCTCCTAGGCTTCTTTTTTACCTGTTACGTATTCGTAGATGAGAGCTTTTTTATAACTCTCAAGTTCCATCAATTCAGCTATCTTATTATCAATCATTTGATTTATTATAATTCTTTTTTTATCCCGCGAATTGTAAAATTAAGTTAGAAAAATAAAAAGGCATTTATGGTACACTCAAA
>OBVF01000116.1_pt1 | contig 23692 bp, 21 predicted proteins | sample 1476041 | NCBI WGS metagenome assembly OBVF01 (sample SAMEA2579983, study PRJEB22360) | human gut metagenome
GAGAAATACGAAAAGTATTTCGTCGATCAAAGCAAGTTGGGGTGGGGCCCCAACAAAGAGAAATGCGAAAAGCATTTCACCAAGCAAAGCAAGTTGGGGTGGGGCCCCAACAAAGAGAAATGCGAAAAGCATTTCACCAAGCAAAGCAAGTTGGGGTGGCTGAGACGGCACCCTAGGAAAGCGAAGCCATTCAATACGAAGTATTGTGAAAATAGAGAACAGCAGCAAGATATTTTTAAATTGAAAATATCTTACTGCTGTTTTTCTGAGATGTATGTCCCAGACCCTTTTTGTGCCTTTATTATTATGTTATATTTTTTCAATTTCGATAAGCAGATCACCAGTAGCGATGGCATCACCATTTGCCACAGTGACTTGTTTAATTATACCATTGAATGGTGCTTGTATTGTTGTTTCCATTTTCATAGCTTCAGTTATTAATAACGGTTGATTTACAGAAACTTCATCTCCTACAGCAACTTTAACTTCTGTCACAGATCCAGGCATTTGCGCACCAATATGACTTGGGTTCGTCTTGTCTGCTTTAGGTTTTACATTCACATTTGTTTTAACATTTTCATCTTTAATGTAGATACGTCGTGCTTGACCATTCATCACAAAATAGATTGTACGATTGCCATTTTCATCTGGCTCACTAATCGTTTCCAATTTAATAATCAAACGTTTACCAGTATCAATTTCAATTTCTACTGTTTCTCCATGACGCATTCCAAAGAAGAAAGTAGGTGTATCTAGTAATGATAAATTACCATATTGCTCTTTAGTCGCTATATATTGTTCGTATACTTTAGGGTACAATACATAACTAATTAAATCTTGATCAGTCACTTCTTCTTGTTGTTTATTAGCCAATTCTTTACGCACTGTATCAAAGTTTACATCATCCAGATATTCACCTGGTCGTGCGGTTAACGGCTGCTGACCTTTTAAAATAACATCCCGCAATTGCTTATTAAAACCATTAACTGGTTGTCCAATTTCCCCTTTAAAGTAAGAAACTACTGATTCAGGAAAATCAAGTTTATGACCATCTCTAATCACACTTTCTTCGTCCAAATCATTTTGAACCATATAAAGTGCCATATCCCCAACAACTTTTGATGAAGGCGTAACTTTAACGATATCACCAAATAAGAAGTTAACGCGGCGATACATATCTTTAACTTCGTCAAAGCGTTCTCCTAAACCTAAACTTTTAGCTTGTTGACTTAAATTTGAATATTGACCACCTGGCATTTCATGTTGGTAAATTTCAGTATTTGGAGATTTAATATCACTTTCAAAATCAATATAATAATCACGCACATGCCCCCAGTAATGACTCAACGTTTCAAGTCCAGCGATATCAGTACGCATATTACGATCAAAGCCATTTAAAGCATAATATAAAGAGTTCGCGCTTGGTTGACTTGTTAAACCACTCATTGATGCGACTGCTGTATCAATAATATCTACCCCAGCATCAATTGCCTCTTTGTATGTCAACAATCCGTTGCCACTTGTATCATGTGTATGCAAATGAATAGGCATATCAACAGCTGCGCGCAATTCGCCAATTAATTCATATGCTGCTTTAGGTTTCAACAAACCTGCCATATCTTTAATCGCTAATATATGGAAACCTTCACGTTCTAATTGTTTAGCTAAATTTACATAGTATTCTAACGTAAAGACATTAGAACGCTCCGGATTTAAAATATCACCTGTATAACAGATGGTACCTTCAGAAATCTTACCTGCTTCTTGCACCGCTTCATTGGCTACCTTCATTTGATCAACCCAATTTAATGAATCGAAAATTCTAAAGACATCTACCCCAGCTTTGGCGCTTTCAGCAACAAATTTCTTGATAACATTATCGGGGTAATTCTTATACCCCACCGCATTCGACGCACGCAACAACATTTGGAATAATACATTTGGAATTGCTTCACGAAGACGTTCTAATCGCTCCCATGGGTTTTCTTTAAGGAAATTATATGCAACATCAAAGGTTGCGCCACCCCACATTTCAAGTGAAAAACTATCTTTAAAGACTTCAGCTGTTTTTGAAGCAATATTCATTAAATCTTTTGTACGTACTCTCGTAGCTAAGAGAGATTGATGTGCATCTCTAAAAGTGGTATCAGTAATTAAGACATCATCTTGTTGACGCACCCATTGTGCAACATGATTTGGTCCATGCTGATCTAACAATTGTTTAGTACCAGACAAACTATTGATTTGTTTCTTTGCAATACGTGGTATAGAAGTCGTTTCATAATCTGGTTTAGGTCTTTGCTGAACATTTGGGAAGCCATTGATTGTAACATTGCCAATGTATTCAAGTGTTTTTGTTCCCCTATCCAGTGTCGGTTGTATATCAAATAATTCAGGTGTTTCCTCAATAAATTTAGTTGTATAATCACCGCTTCTAAATTTTTCATTTCTCATCACATTAATCAAAAATGGAATATTCGTTTTCACACCACGGATACGCATCTCACGTAATGATCGTTCCATTTTTTCTTCTGCTTGTTTAAAAGTCACGGCATGCGTTGATAATTTAACAAGCAATGAATCATAATAAGGTGAAATTTCAGCACCTTGGAATCCATCACCAGCATCCAATCTAACGCCAAAGCCACCACTTGAACGATAAGCAATGATTGTACCTGAGTCAGGCATAAAATCATTAGTAGGATCTTCTGTTGTAATGCGGCATTGAATTGCATATCCTAAAGTATGAATATCTTGTTGTTGTGGTAAACCAATTTCCTCACCAAATAAGCTTGCACCATCAGCCACTAATATTTGAGTTTTAACAATATCAATACCTGTAATCATTTCAGTGATCGTATGTTCTACTTGGACACGAGGATTGACTTCAATAAAATAAAAGTCTTCACCTGAAACTAAAAATTCCACCGTACCGGCGTTTACATATTTGATTTTAGTCATTAATTGTAAAGCTGCATTACAAATTTTCTCTCGCAATTCTTTTGACAAACCAACAGATGGCGCTACCTCAACAACTTTTTGATGGCGACGTTGTACTGAACAATCACGCTCATATAGATGCACAATATTGCCAAATTCATCTCCAATAACTTGTACTTCAATATGTTTAGGATTATCAATGTATCTTTCAATATATACTTCACTATTGCCAAAAGATTTTTCAGCTTCAGATTTAGCACGATGAAAGGCATCTTCTAATTCGTTCGCTTCCCTAACGATACGCATACCTTTACCGCCACCACCACTTGTGGCTTTAATCATTAACGGATAGCCCGCCTCATCCGCAAATGCACGAGCACTTTCAAAGTTTTCTATCGGTCCATCTGTCCCTGGTATAACAGGTAAATCCGCATTTATTGCAGTTGTTCTTGCTTTAACCTTATCCCCAAACATATCTAAATGATCTAGATGAGGTCCTATAAATTTAATGCCTTCTTCATGGCATCGATGTGCAAAATGTTCATTTTCACTTAAAAAACCATACCCTGGATGTATGGCATCTGCACCAGCTTCTTTAGCTACAGCTATAATGCGTTCGATGTTCAAATAACTTTCGGCTGGTCCCAAATCTTTACCAACTAAATAGGACTCATCAGCTTTATATCTATGTAAAGAACTTTTATCCTCATTAGAATAAATTGCGACCGTTTTAATATTTAATTCAGTTGCTGCTCTAAAAATTCTTATTGCTATTTCACCGCGGTTGGCAACCAGTAACTTTTTAATGTGTTTCAAAGCAGTGACACCCCTCTTATTATTTGAAAATTATAACTAATTAGATAATAAAATTTTATCTTAATTTACGCTAAAAAGCCATTAATATTTTGTGAAAATATGCTAACAATACACAAACTAAAACTGACCATAAGCGAATAAGCAAAAGTTATTATATATCATAATTTAATTTTATCATCATTTAGTATTTGTTGCTATACTATATCTAAAACTTAGTAAAATAATCATAAATGATTAAAACCAGCTAGGACATACATCTCTCCAAAATAGCATTAAAGATAGTTTGACATATAAAGACAGACTTCAGCATCCCCAACTTGCGTTGTCTGTTGGCTTTCATTTCGAAAGCCTCTTTGTTGGGGCCCCACTTTTAAGTGTTTTGGTGAAGGGCTTCGTATTTTGTCTTAATGGTACTTTAATGATAGAAATAATGAAGAAGTCAATTTCTATTGAGTTTCAGTAGAAATTGACTTCTTCAACTTGTCAGAGGCTTCTATGTCGCAACATCTTGGATGATAAATGATTCAAATAGCTATAAAGATAGATGTTACTACATTATGCGTTTTGGCATACTTTTTTGACGTTGTTTGCGTAATTTATCTTCTTTCTTAATTTGTTTACCGATCATAAGCAATAAGCCAAGTGCAATGCTTAAACTAATCATTGATGAACCACCAAAACTAATAAATGGCAATGGTACACCAGTCAATGGAATGGTTGCAGAAATGCCTCCTAAATTAACAAATGTTTGACTGCCAATATAGCTTGCTACACCAACACATACAAGTTTATTGAAATATGATGTCGTTTTATTTGCAAGTATAAAAGCTCTATAGACAATAAAAAATAATAAGCCTATAACGAATAAACCACCGACTAATCCTAATTCTTCACAAATTATAGCAAAGATGAAATCGGTATGTGGTTCAGGTAAATAACCTAACTTCATCACACTGTTGCCTAGTCCTCGACCAAATAGACCTCCATTACCTATAGCTATAAGTGAGTTAGAAATGTGATAACCCGTTCCAGCGGATGATGCGAACGGATCAACTAATGTACTAAAACGCGCTTGTAAATAGCCAGGCAAATGTCCTGATAATGCCACTATAAGTAATACTATGAAAAAAGCTGCAGCAATAGCCGTTAAGATGATAAAGAACTTTCCTTTGAAAAACTTTTCAAAGCCTAAACCTGAATATAACAATATCGAACCAAATATAATAATAATCAATAATGTTTGCCCAACATCGCGCTGTAAAAAGACAAGCGCTAAACAGAATAAAACTAATCCCACAGGTGCAAATATTAAAGTAAAATCTTTTTTTACTCTAGGCATTTTTCTATCAATAATAAAAGGGATATACATAATAATGGCAATTTTAAGTAATTCTGACGCTTGTAAGTTCATAAATCCGAGGTTAATCCAACTTTTTGAACCATTAATGTTCTTCCCAATAATGAGCGTTAAAAGTAGTAATAGTATGATTGTTCCCATAATACCTACCTGCACTTGAGGGTTTTTCAAGATTTTGCCGTTTAGCAAAAATGCAATGACAAATACAATCGCAAAACTCAAAATAACATAGAGTAATTGTCGATCGTAAAAATACGTACCAGCTACCTCAACGCCACCAGTTAACGTTCCTTTAGTAGCAGCAACCATACTTGCACTATATACCATAACTAATCCAATCAGGCACAATATCACATAAGCTATTAATAATGGATAATCGATAAATTTAGATGTTTTACCAATCTTTCTCATTAAATTTTTAAAATTATTCATAAAGTTGATCATCCAATTCTAAATTTTAAACTAGTTATTCCATCTGAAAAATTTATATTTTAAAATTATGTAAAGAAATCTTTCTAAACTATTATATACTTCAAGCGAGCTATTTCTCAAATATTAACTGACTATAGCTCATAAACAAAATCAAACACAACATTCATCATACTTAACATAAAAGTGACTGAGAATATTAAGTTCAATTAATACTCCAGTCACTTGTCATCAACCCGCATGTATGTATCTTGTTAGTACGCAACACTTAATTATATATAAGTTATTAAAAACACCCATTTATTATTTAACATCTGTAAATGCTTCATGTAATTTTGAAAGTTCTTTCTCAAGTCTTAACATTAAATCTTTGCCATCTTCTTTATCAACAAGCCCAAGTTGAACAGCAAAATCAACTTCTTTTTGTAGGCCAAACATTTGAGTATCGAGAACTTCTTCATATAATGGGCAAGATGGTAACGTTAAATTATCTATTTGAACTTTGATAAGTTGTAATATTCTATCTGCATCTTTGTTTAATTGTTCATATGCCACACTTTTTAAATTAGTTTGGTTCGCCATCACATACTCCCCCTATCCTTAAATATCTTCATGTAAAAAGTTTATCTTACTACATACCAAAAAGCAAGTGAATTTCAGTAAAGGAAATTTTAAATTTATGCTAAAATGAAATCGTAGTTTAAATTTAGGGAGTGGAACATATAATGATACAGATAACAGGTGAAGTTAAATATCCGATTACATTGGATAGTACAACTTGGATTTTTGATGATCGTAAAGTCAGTATTTCTGACCTTGAACAAGGCGTTTTTGACGGATCTAAACCCATTGAATTTGATGATAATAGAGAATGGAATCGTGCCATACTTGAAGGTCAAACAAACCCACCAACACTTAATTCTGAGATTAAATATAAAAAACGTGCCGTCTTAGAGGACTCTTTCGTCATTAATATGACTCCGTTTTTCAAAAATGCTGAACCGCATAATAATGCAACAATGATTCGCTTAATTGATAAAAACCAAGATGCTATCGATGTTCCATTAGATTTACTCCCCTATTTATTTTTCCAATTCGCTAAAGATGGTAAACGTCTCTATGAAGACAATGCTGTTGATAGTTTTGTTTATATACAAAATAAAGGATATGATTACCAGTTTAAGCATATAACTTATATCGAGGTGATTTAATTTGCGTGAAGTGCAATGTATCATTTGTGATCGCAAAGTATTTATTGATGAAGCAACCGTTGAAGCTAAGCGATTACAAAATAATCCTATACGCACGTTTATGTGCGATGATTGTAAGAGTCGACTGGATAAACCTAAACAACGACCTTATACACAAGAGACTCAAAGAAATGCAACAGATAAACGCTGTCACAAACAGCCGAAAAAGTCGCTCAAGAAGAATAAAAAAACTGCAAAGACTAAAAAAACTGATTGAAGTCAATACTTCAATCAGCTTTTTTATATCACTTACTAATCTATTTTATTCGTTATCTTGCATCATTTGTTTTACACGTTTTGCTTCTTTTTCGCGTGCTGCTTTGTTTAAAATTTTCTTTCTCAAACGAATACTTTGCGGTGTTACCTCTACTAATTCATCATCATTAATATACTCTAACGCTTCTTCCAACGTTAAAATTCTAGGACGATTCATTGTTTGTGTTTGATCTTTTGTTGCAGATCGCACGTTTGTTTGGTGTTTTGCTTTTGTTATATTTACAGTTAAATCATTTTCACGATTGTGTTCTCCAACAATCATACCTTCATATACTTCAGTACCTGGTTCCATGAAGTTAACACCACGATCTTCTAAACCTATAATGGCATATGCTGTTGCTTGACCTTGATCCATTGAAATCAATGCACCATTACGACGACCACCAATTTGTGCTTTCACTCGCGGTCTAAACTCTTCAAATGTATGATTGATAATACCGTATCCACGTGTCATAGACATGAATTCAGTTGTGTAACCAATCATACCACGTGCTGGAACCATAAAGATTAAGCGCGTTAAACCATTATCCGTTGTTGTCATATCAACCATTTCGCCTTTACGTGCACCTAATGATTCAATCACAGCACCTGCATTTTCAGAAGGTACTTCACATTGAACACGTTCAAATGGTTCACTTAATACACCATCAATTTCTCTTAAAATAACTTGTGGTTTAGATACTTGAAGCTCGAACCCTTCACGTCTCATATTCTCAATTAAAATAGATAAATGTAATTCTCCACGACCAGCAACAATCCATGTATCAGGAGAGTCAGTTGGTGATACTTTTAAGGAAACATCTGTTTCAAGCTGTTGTTCTAGACGTTCTTGAATTTGACGTGCTGTCACAAAATCTCCTTCACGCCCAGCAAATGGTGAATTATTCACCTTAAATGTCATTTCTAATGTAGGCTCATCAATACGTAACACCGGTAATGCTTCTTGATTATCCGTTGGCGTAACCGTTTCACCTACGTTAATGTCCTCCATACCAGAAACAGCAATTAAATCACCGGCTTGCGCTTCTTCAATTTCCTCACGTTTTAAGCCGAAATAACCAAATATTTTAGTCACACGGAAATTTTTTACACTGCCATCTAATTTAATTAATGAAACATTATCACCTACATGCATTTTCCCTCTGAAAACTCGCCCAATACCAATACGGCCAACGTAATCATTATAATCCAATAATGCTACTTGGAATTGTAATGGTTCATCACTGTTATCAATTGGTGCTGGCACATAATCAATAATTGTTTCATATAGTGATTGCATATTTTCATCTTGTTTCTCAGCATCAAGACTCGCTGTACCATTTACAGCTGAAGCATAAACTACTGGGAAATCTAATTGCTCATCGTTAGCTTCTAATTCGATAAACAAATCTAGAACTTCATCTACTACACCTTCAGGTCTAGCAGATGATTTGTCAATTTTATTAACAACCACAACTGGTTTTAAATTTTGTTCTAATGCTTTTTTCAATACAAAACGTGTCTGTGGCATCGTACCTTCATACGCATCTACTACTAAAACGACACCATCAACCATTTTCATGATACGCTCTACTTCACCGCCAAAATCAGCGTGTCCAGGTGTATCTAAGATGTTAATTCTTGTTCCTTTATAGTCGACTGCAGTATTTTTGGCAAGAATTGTAATACCACGTTCTCTCTCTAAATCATTAGAGTCCATCGCTCTCTCGTCAACATGTTCATTCTCTCTAAAAATACCCGACTGTTTAAGTAATTCATCTACTAATGTCGTTTTACCATGATCGACGTGAGCAATAATTGCGATATTACGTACATCTTCTCTTCTATTAGTCATATTATTATTTCCTTTCTTAGGTAAACTCCCACTTTTAATTACAACTTTTTTATTATATCATACTATTAAGAAATGATAAGCAAAAGGTGGGGTGGGGTATGCAAAATCAAAAACAAAAATCAAAATCTATATTTTGGATATTATCAATCTTAGCTGTTATATTTTTAGTGTTATTTAGCTTCAGTGTTGGTGCTGGAAGTGTTCCAATGATGATTTTAACACTTATATTACTCATTGCAATATTTGGCATAGGCTTTACACTTAAGAAAAAATATCGTAATAATCATTGGCTATAAACTTCAGATGAATATTAGAAGAGCCTGGAACATGATTCTTGTTCTGGGCTCTGAACTCTATATTGGCAGTAGTTGACTGGATTAAAGATACGCTTATACCAAGTTTTTTCAATCCTAGTCAACCATGCTGGGGCGGGACTTCGAATTTATAATGCATTCTGTTCCGCTCTCTTTTATTTGTAATATTTAGCATGTAATTCTGTTAAAGTTTGTTGATGTGGTAAAAAGAACTGTTGAAGAAGTTCTTCGTGAACTGTTTGATTAGCCATTAAAACAGAATCAGGATGTGTAATCTCTAAAGTTTCTCCTAACAAATTACTTCCCTTGCCACCAACTTCATTTAGTATAATTAACCCGCCAGCAAAGTCCCAAGGTTGCAATCTTGGTGTAATGTATGCTGCTAGTTGTCCTTTAGCTACAGCAATAATTTCAAGTGCAGCACTCCCGTATGCACGGGAACTTCTAGCACGATTTACAACTGGCTGAAAAATCGGCCCAATGATAGGCTTTGTTACCCAGTTAGGATTTATACCAATTAAACTTGATTTTAATTCTGATGTACCAATTGCTTCAAGACGATGATTATTTTCAAAGGCTCCCTCATGTACTTTTGCATGATATAAAGCATCTTTCATAACATCATAAACAAATCCTGCATAGGCTTCTCCGTTGTAATAAATACCAATAGAAATCGCAAAATTTTCACGTTGATGCACAAAATTAAGCGTGCCATCAATAGGATCGACAACCCATACTACTCCATCAATATTTCTGATGTTATGTCCATGTCCTTCTTCTCCAATCACCTTATGTTCAGGATAGTTGGAGTGAATTGCCTCATAAATATATGTTTCTGTTGCTTTATCAACATTAGTTACTAAATCATTCGGATTTGATTTCGTTTCAATACTTAACTTTTCTTTCATCATTAATCTAACATTATTGCCTGCTTCTAGTATTAAACTTTTCGCAAAATCATATAGTGCCACGGTACCATCTCCTATTATCTATCATTATACATGATTCCACCTACATTGTTATATACAATACAATTTTGTTTTCCTTTTCAATAGATCTTTAAACGTTATTTCTATAATCAACTTCGAAGTCGAATAGTGTGGACTTATGCTACAATAGTAACAACCTTATTCCATTATAAAGGAGTTAAACAATGACTAAGTATACGTTTAAACAAAAAGATTTTAAAGCATTTGATGTCGACGGTTTAGATGCACGCATGGAAGCTCTAGAAGCGCATGTTAGACCTCAATTACGTGCTTTAGGAGATTATTTTGCTGATTATTTTACATCTCAAACAGGTGAAACATTTTATTCACATGTAGCAAAGCATGCACGTCGCAGTGTTAATCCACCTAAAGACACATGGGTAGCATTTGCAACGAATAAACGTGGTTATAAAATGTTGCCTCATTTTCAAATTGGGCTATTTAAAGACCATCTGTTTATCATGTATGGCGTTATGCACGAAACTAAAGATAAAGCCCAACGTGTTAAGACATTTGATAAACGCTTCGATACGTTAACACATTTACCTGAAGATTATCGCATTTGCCTTGATCACATGAAACCTGATAAACCACTTATCAAAGACTTATCCGTCGACGAATTACATGAAGCAATTGATAGAGTCAAAAATGTGAAAAAAGGCGAATTCTTTGTTGCACGTACACTTGCACCAAACGATAAACGCTTAAAAAGCGATCGAGCTTTCCTAAATTTTGTTGAAGAAACATTTAACGAATTTATTAAATTCTACGCATAATTTTAGCCATATAATTATTCTAACCTTGCCACTGACAATGAATCATTTCAAATGTCAGTGGCAGTTTTTTAATTGCGTTTTATTGTTTATGCATTCAACCGATATAGTTGATACTATAACTAGGTGTTATCGTACTGACCAAAAAAATATATATTTTCTTAAATAAGCATAATTTTTTTCTAATAATAAAAAAAGTTTAGGTTGACCTAATTTTTATTTTAGGTTAATATTTATACATCTACTATTAAGGAGTTTTATGAATGAATAAGAGAGACACTACACATCAACCTAAACATCTAAGCTTAGATGAAATTAATAATACGATTAAATTTGATTCAAATGGTACATCAAGCCAAAAATTTCTAGCATTTTTGGGCCCTGGCCTATTAGTTGCTGTTGGTTATATGGACCCCGGAAATTGGATTACTTCAATGCAAGGTGGAGCACAATTTGGATATACCTTATTATTTATTATCTTAATATCCAGTTTATCTGCTATGCTACTGCAAAGCATGACACTGCGTCTAGGGATTGCGACCAGTCATGATTTAGCTCAAATGACAAAACATTATCTTTCAAAACCAGTGGCAATTATTTTCTGGATTATTGCAGAACTTGCCATTATAGCAACAGATATTGCAGAAGTTATAGGTAGTGCCATCGCACTAAATTTGTTGTTAGGCATCCCATTGATTGTTGGCGCGATTATTACAGTCTGTGATGTATTTTTATTACTATTTATAATGAAATTTGGTTTTAGAAAAATCGAAGCCATTGTTGGAACATTAATTTTTACTGTATTAGCCATTTTTGTCTTTGAGGTATTTATCTCTTCTCCAAGTACAACAGCTATTTTAGAAGGATTTGTTCCTCATAAAGAAATCATTACAAATCATGGAATTTTATATATCGCGTTGGGTATTGTTGGAGCTACAATTATGCCACATAATTTGTATCTACATTCATCTATCGTCCAATCACGCCAATATGATAGACACTCTATAAAAGAAAAAGCACAGGCAATTAAGTATGCAACAATTGATTCTAATCTACAATTATCCGTTGCCTTTGTAGTTAATTGTTTATTATTAGTATTAGGTGCATCACTATTTTATGGCGTTAACCAAGATCAACTAGGTGGCTTTTATGATTTATACCATGCATTACGGACACAACCTATTCTTGGAGCTGCGTTAGGTGCTATCATGAGTACACTTTTTGCTGTTGCCTTGTTAGCTTCAGGTCAAAATTCGACCATTACAGGAACATTAGCAGGTCAAATTGTTATGGAAGGTTTTTTAAATATTTCATTACCTAACTGGTTAAGACGTCTTGTCACTCGAGCAATTGCTGTTATTCCAGTTATTATTTGCCTCATCATTTTTAAAGGTAATGAAGAGAAAATTGAACAATTACTAGTATTTTCACAAGTATTTTTAAGTATTGCCTTGCCGTTTTCACTTATACCGTTGCAGCTATCTACAAGTAACAAACAGCTAATGGGACCTTTCGTAAATAAATCATGGGTTAATTATTGCTCATGGATACTTATCATTGTTTTAAGTGTATTAAATGTTTATTTGATTATCGAAACATTTAAAGAATTTATATAAATGGCTCCTAATTTAAAATAAAACTCGATCTATAGGACATGCTAAAGACCGAGACTCGGTAAAAATTTTTCAAAGCGAAAATTTACAAACCCTTTCATTTGGGATTGGTTATGAACGTTCTTCTAGGAGAACCAAGCTATTCAATATGAAGTATCAAGATAAAAAAGCTCGTAGATGATTGTGAAAAATCATTTACGAGCTTTTATTTTATAAATTATGTCTTAAACACTATTAATATACACGTAATGCTTCAACTTTTCATTTAATAGATATATGGATTTTCTTTCTTTTCTGCATGTTTATATTGTTCTGCATGCCAATCGGAATCATTTTTATATTGGTTTCTTTTAACAATCAACAACACAATAACGATTAACCATAAAATCATTGCAATGATGTTCATACTAAATAGTCCTATTAAAACTGCAGAAATAAATAGAAATATTGCAATAAGTGAACGATTTTTTATCAATGTTGTCGCAGCGATTCCCAATATAGTTGAAAATGCTAAAATGCCTATGAAAAACACCATAATAAAATGAATTAGCTCTGGGGTCACTGTAACGTTTTTACCAGCAAATTGTTTCGCCATTTGTTCATATTCTTTCACATTATTCTTTTCATCTGTTAAAAGCATGGATAAGATATTAAAAAGCAAAAAAATTAGACTTAGACCATTTGCTATCCATGCAATGACCAGCTCTTTCTTTGTCTTCAAATAGCAACTCTCCCTTATTGTACTCAATATCTATCATACTAAAAATATATGTTAAAAGCGAATACATTATAATAATAAAAAGCGGAACATCAGTCTTTATTGACTTGATGCTCCGCGCTTTACTTCATAGTTTATTTTGAATCATCAAGATGACTTTCTTGCTGATCTTTTGCACTATTTTCATGATTAAATATTTGTTTACGTTCTTCATAGTTCATACGTCGCTGATTTACTGCGCTTGGCTGATTTTTACGTTTTTCTTTCATACGCTGATTATAAGCTTTTCGTTTTTCACGTTTTCTTGCTTTAATTTCAGCTTTTTCTTGTTTGCGTTGCGCTTTTAACTCTTTTTTATCTAATACCGGTTCTTGTTGGACAACTGCTTCATTAAATGGGGCAGCTCCTTCATCGCTAAATTCATCTTGATATTTATTCTTATGATATTTTGCCTGTCTTGAGAGTACTTGTGGTGTTTCATCTTCATCGTCTGTTGATTGATAGTCACTCATAATCGCACGTTTAGGATATTGATCGTATTTATCATCTTCGTTAAATGATGAATTGCTCGTTTCTTGTGGCATGTGATATGCCATGTCGTCGTTAGGCTGATGACGTTCATAATCATCATATATCGGTGGCTGTTGTTGATAATCCGGCTCATTATAGCGATAATCAAAGTTATCATCATAACCAGGATAGCCATATGCAGGTACTATTTCTACCTTATTCTTTCTTGCAAACATCATAATAGCAATGATAAAGAAGAAAATAGGAATGATTAATGTCACAAATAAAAGTACGAGTGGTAGCGTAACAACAGATGCAACTAAAAATAATATTCCTGATAATATTCTAATATTCATTGAAATCAGTGCTAAAAATGAGATGAGCAAACAAATAATAAAATATACTATCACTGCCCAAATACCGTTTTGTAACCAAATTACAAACTGAGTTGTATTAAAACCATTATTACCTAATATTTGTTGAATTAAATCATTGTTATTTAATGTGGCTTCTAAATTCTGTATTGACGTATCATTACTGAATGAAACTAATGCAATAAACATAGTAATAATTGTCATTAGCAACAAGAAAATCCAGCTAAACCAACCAAGTATTTTTTCAGTTAAACGACTTACAGGCCGTTTGATTTGAGTATACTGTTCTCCTGACATTTATTACAACTCCCTTACCATCCTTATCAAATAATTATATCGAATTTTAACTTAAATAACTACAATTTTATGCTACTTTAACGACATTTTAAAATTCAAAAAGCTTTCATTATAATTCCCAAGTGTTCGCTGACCAAGATCTTTATATACTTCTAAGCGGGCTTGTTCTTGTTGTGTTGGATAGAAACGATGATCGTTTCTAATTTCATTAGGTAGTAACTGACGTGCTGCTTTATTTGGTGTCGCATAGCCTACCCATTCCGTATTTTTCTTGCTATTTTCCGCATCTAAAAGGAAGTTTATAAATTGATATGCGCCCTCTTTATTTTGAGCTGTCCTTGGTATCACCATATTGTCGAACCATAGATTGGAGCCTTCTTTAGGAACAACGTAATTATACTTATCGCTTCCTTGCACAAGTGGTGCAGCAACACCACTCCACACTACCGCGATGTTACCTTCATTTTGCTGCAACATCATTGTTACTTCATCACCAACAACGCCTCGAACTTGTGGTCCTAGCTTTTTCAAATCTTGTTCAGCTTGTCGTAAATGTTGTGAATTGGTGTCATTTAAACTATAACCTAATTTATTTAAACTTAATCCTATAATTTCTCGCGCCCCATCGACAAGTAATACATCATTACGATATCGTTCTTGATATAAATCAGACCAATGATTAAATGACGCGTCTGGATATGCTTGTTTATTGTATAATATACCCACTGTACCAAAAAAATATGGAATAGAATATTGATTTCCCTTATCATAAGACTTGTCTAAATAATCTGGGTCTAAATTTCGCATATTAGGTAATTTATGATGATTCAATGGCACAAGTAAGTTTGCACGCTTTAATTTTTGTACCGTATATTCACTTGGAAAAGCAACGTCATAGTGAGTACCACCATTTTTTATTTTGGCTTCCATCGCCTCGTTAGAATCAAACGTTTCATATATAACTTCTATCCCCGTTTGATTTTCAAATTGTTTAATCAATTCAGGATCAATGTATTCTCCCCAATTATAAACATATATTTTTTTGCCAGATTTTGCTTTTTCATGTCCACTAAAAAGATGACTTATCCCTAGACAAAGTAATCCAATAACCAGCGCGCCGCAAACTAATTGAAGAAACTGTTTCATCGTAGCATACCTCTTTTCAATCTAGGTTTACGCTTTAAGGTACGCTGGATACCATAATAACCAACTATACCAATGACGATAACAACAAATAGCAGTGTTGAAATCGCATTTACTTCCATACTTATTCCTTTTCTAGCCATGGCATAGACTTCAACTGATAGGACACTAAAACCATTCCCAGTCACAAAAAAGCTAACCGTAAAATCGTCTAATGAATATGTTAAAGCCATAAAAAAACCACCTATAATCGCAGGCATTAAATTTGGAATAAGTACGCGACTTAAAATTTGTGATTCTGTTGCTCCTAAATCTCGTGCAGCATTTAATATATTGTGATTCATTTCATAAAGTTGTGGTAAAACAACAATAACTACAATTGGAATACAAAACGCAATATGCGATGCTAAAACAGTACCGAAACCTAATCCGATTCCCGTAAAATGTCCAAGCGCAGTAAACATAATTAAAAATGAAGCACCGATAACTACATCAGATGACACCATAAGTACATTGTTTAATGTCAATAATGTTACTTTAAGTTTCTTCTGTCTTAAATAGAAGAGTGCTATCGCTCCAAATGTTCCTATAACAGTTGAAATTGATGCAGCCAATAGCGCTACTGCTATTGTATTAAAAATAATTGCCATGAGTTTGTCATTTTTAAATAAGCTTTGATAATGTTCGAACGTAAAATGCTCAAAATGTATCATATTTCCACCAGAATTAAATGAATAAAACATTAGAAAAAATATTGGGACATATAAGATGACCAATAAGATACTTATATATAATTTGCCATACCATTTCACATTGGTCACCTTCTTTCATCGTTAGATTTCGTAATGATAAGGATGAGTGCCATAAATACAATTAAGACGATTGCAATCGTAGCTCCCATACCATAATTTTGAATCACTAAAAACTGTTCTTCAATAGAAGTACCTATGTTGATTACTTTGTTACCTGCAATTAATCGCGTTATCATAAATAACGATAATGAGGGAATAAAAGTAACTTGTACTCCTGTCAAAACACCTTCTTTTGTTAGTGGCAATATCACTTTTCTAAATGTTGTAAATGGGTTTGCACCTAAATCACTAGATGCTTGAATTAGATTTACAGGTATTGATTTCATACTGTTGAAAATCGGCAATATCATAAAAGGAATATAAATATAACTAGCTACAACTAAAAAGGCAGCTGATGTAAATAGCATGTCTACTTTTGGAACATTTAATATTCCAAGTACTTTATTAATCAGCCCATCGTGACTAAGCAAACCAATAAAAGCATATGTTTTTAATAACAGATTAATCCAAGTTGGAATAATAAGTATTAATAACCAGAAATTAGGATTTTTAGCGTTTCTAATAAAATATGCAGTTGGGTAACTGATGAACAACGTGATCATAGTAATTAATGCGGCATAAAGAATTGAGTCCCAAAACATTTCAAAATACTTATACTGAAATATTTGTTGATAATTAGTGAAACTAAAATGTCCATTTATATCGGTAAATGAAAAATATATTAACAATAATACAGGCAAAATTATGAAGATAATCATCCATAATATATAAGGCACTAATAGTATCTTTTTAATATTACTCATCATCAGTATCCTCATAGCTTTCAATACGTTTATCAAATTCCTCTTCAGTTTCTCCTGGAACCATGATATGAATAGATTCTGGTTCAAAATATAAACCAACTTCACTACCCACATCCGCCTTTTTAGTAGTTTGTATAACCCATTCATAGCCCTTTCGATCTACACAACAAATTTCATAATGCACACCTCTAAAGAGCAAAGAATCCACTGTAGCTTTAAACAAACCAGCTTCGGCTTCTATTAAAGAGATATCTTCTGGACGAATCACAACTTCAACCTTTTTACCAGAAGGAATCCCCATATCAACACAATCAAAATCCTGCCCATAAATATTAACTACATAATCTTTGACCATGGTGCCATTTACAATATTTGATTCGCCAATAAAATCAGCTACAAAACGATTCACAGGTTCATCATAAATATCTGTTGGTGTACCAAATTGTTGTATTTTACCGTCTTTCATCACAAAAATGTAGTCACTTAATGCTAAGGCTTCTTCTTGATCATGCGTAACAAAAATAAATGTAATACCCAATCGTGATTGTAATTCTCTGAGCTCATATTGCATTTCAGTACGTAGTTTTAAGTCTAAGGCTGATAATGATTCATCTAACAATAATATTTCTGGCTCATTAACAATCGCTCGAGCTATAGCTACACGTTGTTTTTGACCACCACTCATATCATTAATACTGCGCTGTTCGTAACCTGATAACTTTACTAACTTCAAGGCATCTGTCACTTTTTGATCAATATCTTTTTTAGATAATTTCTTAAGCTTTAAACCAAAAGCAATATTATCATAAACATTGAAATGCGGGAATAACGCATAATCTTGAAAAACGGTATTGACCTTACGTTTATTAGCCGGTAAATTTTCGATAGAACGATTTTGATAAATAATCTCTCCACTGTCTGGTGTCTCGAACCCCGCAATAAGCTTTAAAATAGTCGTCTTACCACATCCTGATGGACCCAATAAAGTATAGAAATAGCCTGATTCAATATCTAAGTCCATATGGTCAAGAATATTTAAATCATCATAGCCTTTACTCACTGATTTAAATGATAATAATGGTTGCATAACGTCATAACTCCTTATAAATATGATGCAGTTGCTACAATCAATATCGTAACGTTCTGCTTGCTGTTATTGCATAATTGATGAACATCATTTGCCCTGAAATAAAGTACATCTTCTGCATTTGCACGATAAAGTTGGTTCCCGAGTGACAAAGTAATTTGCCCTTCTAAACAATAAATAAAGGTATCTGAATTAGAAGGCTGAAAATGTTTATATGATGCACCAGGCTTTAACGTAAGCATGAGTGGTTCCATGTCATACTCATTTGAATTTGTGACTAACCATTTTAAAATATAGCCCTTGTCATATTCATCATAAATTGTTTGATCTTCAGCTGTATAAAGCACCTTTTCTTTAGTTTTCTCCTGAAAAAAATCACTTGGCCGCGTACCTAAAACTTCTAATATATTTAGAAATGTCTCCATACTTGGAGACGCATGTTGACTCTCAATTTGAGAAATATATCCCTTAGTTAAGTCAGTACGTTCAGCTAATTCTTCCTGTGTTAAATTTTTGAGCATCCTTAAATTTTTCAATTTCATTCCAATATCCATCTATGTAACCACCTAAAAATAGCTGTATCATGTTTAGTAATATTAAACATTTTGTTTAATGCTTAATAAAAATAACAAAATACAGCTCATGTTGCAATACTTTTTATAATTATTTAATTATGAATGGAAAAAAATAATGCATAATAAGATTCTTAGTATTATCTCAGCTTGTTTTGCTTGTTGGATTTCTGACCGAACTTCTCCAAGTTGGGGCCACCCCAACTTGCTTTGTCCGTGGAAATGCTTGTTGCATTTCTTTTTGTTGGGGCCCCACCCCAACTCGCGTTGTTCGTTGGCTTTCGTTTTGAAAGCCTCCATGTTGGGGCCCCACCCCAACTTGCGTTGTTCGTTGGCTTTCGTTTTGAAAGCCTCTGTGTTGGGGCCCCTATGTTCCTGTGTTGTTTTTTTGTTGTATGTGTGTTGGTTTATTTTGTGTTGTTGCTTCTTTAATGACTTGGTAGCTGTTGTAACCGCTGTTTTGCTCGAATTCTTTAAATATTTGTTTTTCTTCTGCTTTTCCAGGTACAATTTGTTTAAAATTTCGATAGTGCGCTATAACTTGATCGGATAACACAGATGACTCATAATAGCGCTCTATTTGATTAAAAAAGGCAATCACCTTTAACATTTCATCATGTGTCCAGTCCATATCTAAAGGATATTGATATTCCATTAATTTACCTCCTTAAGTAATATAGCAAAAAAGAGAGCGGGACAGAGTTCATTTTGAATTCGTATTCCCGCCCTGGCAAGGTTGATTTAAATTGAAAAAACTTAGTATAAGCGTGTTTTTAATTCAGTCAACTGCCGCCAATATATAGCTTAGAGCCTAAAACATAATGATGTCTTAGGCTCTAAACGATTTATAAATCACTATTACATAGTGTGGATTGGTAATCCAATAGCTTTTTCAGCTGCTTCCATAGACATTTCACCTAATGTTGGGTGAGCATGTACTGTTAATGCGATATCTTCAGCGTTCATTCCTGCTTCAATAGCTAAACCTAATTCAGAAATGATATCAGAAGCACCATTACCAGCAACTTGTGCACCGATAAGTGTGTCATCTTCTTTTAATGTGATCAATTTAACGAAACCAGTAGTATCATCTAATGATAACGCACGGCCATTTGCTGCATAAGGGAATTTAGAAGCTTTGTATTCTAAACCTTCCTCTTTAGCTTGAGCTTCAGTGTAACCAACTTGAGCTAATTCTGGTTCAGTGAAGCATACAGCAGGCATACCAATATAATCAACTTCTGAAGCTTGTCCAGAGATAGCTTCAGCAGCTACTTTAGCTTCATAGCTTGCTTTATGAGCAAGTGGTAAACCAGGAACGATATCACCAATTGCATAAATATTGTCGATAGAAGTACGGCTTTGTTTGTCTACTTCTAATAATCCACGATCAGCAAATTTAAGACCTAATTCTTCTAAGCCTAATTCGTCTGTATTTGGACGACGGCCAACAGTTACTAATACGTAATCAGCTTCGATTGTTTGTTCTTCACCTTTAGCTTCATAAGTAACTTTAACGCCATTTTCAGTTTCTTCAGCATTTTTAGCCATTGCTTCAGTAATGATCTCAATACCTTTGTCTTTCATGCCTTTTTTAACAGGTTGTGTCATTTGTTTTTCAAATCCACCTAAGATGTCTTTCGCACCTTCAAGGATTGTAACTTCAGAACCGAAGTTAGCAAATGCAGTACCAAGTTCAGAACCAATATAACCGCCACCAACAACAACTAATTTACCTGGAACTTCTTGTAAGTTCAACGCACCAGTTGAGTCGATAACACGTTTACCAAATTCAAAGTTAGGAATTTCTATTGGTCTAGAACCAGTTGCGATAATAGCGTTTTTGAAGTTATAAGTTTGAGCACTTTTTTCATCCATAACACGTAAGCTATTGTTATCTACGAAGTAAGCTTCGCCTTTAACAATTTCCACTTTATTACCTTTTAATAAGCCTTCAACACCACCAGTTAATTTGTTTACAACTGATTGTTTGAATTCTTGAACTTTGTCAAATTTAAGTGATACGCTTTCAGCGATTACACCTAAGTTTTCAGAGTGTTGTGCTTCAACAAAGCGATGAGAAGCGTGTAATAATGCTTTTGAAGGAATACAACCAACGTTCAAGCATACGCCACCTAAGTTACCTTTTTCTACGATTGTAACTTTTTGTCCTAATTGTGCTGCGCGAATTGCTGCAACATAGCCACCTGGGCCTGCTCCAATAACAATAGTATCTGTTTCAATTGGGAAATCTCCAACTACCATGTTTTACCCCTCCATTAATAATAATTCTGGATTATTTAATAATCGTTTAATATGGTTCATTGCATTTTGTCCAGTTGCACCATCAATTTGTCTGTGGTCAAAGCTTAATGATAATGCTAATACAGGAGCTGCAACGATTTCGCCGTCTTTAACGATTGGTTTTTGTGCAATACGGCCAATACCTAAGATAGCTACTTCTGGGTGATTGATAACTGGAGTGAACCATTGTCCACCAGCAGAACCGATATTACTGATAGTACATGTAGCACCTTTCATTTCTTCAGAAGTTAATTTACCGTCGCGAGCTTTAACAGCTAATTCGTTAATTTCATCTGAAATTTGGAAGATAGATTTACGATCTGCATTTTTAACTACTGGCACTAATAAACCTCTGTCAGTGTCAGCTGCGATACCAATATTCCAATAATGTTTGTGAACAATTTCGCCAGCTTCTTCATTGAATGAAGTATTAAGTGCTGGATATTTTTTAAGTGCAGAAACAAGTGCTTTAACTACATATGGTAAGAATGTTAATTTAATACCTTGTTCAGCTGCAATTTCTTTGAATTTTTTACGGTGATCCCATAAGTCTTGAACATCAATTTCATCCATTAATGTTACGTGAGGTGCAGTGTGTTTAGAGTTAACCATTGCTTTAGCAATTGCTCTACGCATTGCAGGGATTTTTTCAGTTGTTTCAGGGAAGTCGCCTTCTGGAACCGATTGAGTTTGAGGTGCAGAAGTCTCTTCAGAAGTTGAAGCAGCTGCACTTTCATTAGAAGCAGATGCAGCTTGAGCACCGCCACCATTTAAGTGGTTGTCAATGTCTTCTTTTGTGATACGGCCATTTTTACCTGAACCAGCAACCGCTTTAATATTAACACCTTTTTCACGTGCATATTTACGAACTGAAGGCATTGCTTTAATTTTTCTATTTTCGTCTACTTCTTCATCTTGTGAAGCTGATGCTGCTGGCGCTTCTTCAGTTTCAGCTTTAGCCTCTTCTTTAGCTGGCTCTTCTTTAGCTGATGAATCGTCATCATGACCTTTAAATTGCATTTCTTCAGCATCAGGTGCATCAATTTTAACGATGACGTCTCCTACTACTGCAACAGTTCCTTCGTCTACTACCACTTCTTCAATTGTACCGCTTACTGGAGAAGGGATTTCAACTACGGATTTATCGTTTTGAACTTCAGCTAACACATCATCTTCTTCAATAGTGTCTCCGGCTTTAACAAACCACTTTACAATTTCACCTTCGTGGATACCTTCACCAATGTCGGGTAATCTAAATTCAAATGCCACGTTCTTGTCCTCCTAATAATGTCATTTTCAATTATTTCATTAAATTTATAACATGAGGTTGAGACATCAGCTTAATATGCAACTAGAAAAGCTTTTTTAATGCGTTTTACCAGATGATACAAAACCCTTAGTTGTCCCGACCTCATAGTTCATTTTTACACATCTAAATCATTTATTCAAAAGTAAGTCTTGCAATTTTTTACAACAAATTATTAGAACTCTAATGTTGCTTTTGCTTGTTCAACAATATCATTTTTGTTTGGTAACCAAACATTTTCAGCTTGAGTGAATGGATAAACTGTATCAGCAGCAGCAACACGTGCAATTGGTGCTTCTAATGATAAAATTGCTCTTTCTTGTAATTCAGCAGCAACATTTGCGCCAACACCTGATTGACGTTGTGCTTCTTGAACAACAACAACGCGTCCTGTTTTTTCAACAGAAGCAACTAGCGTATCCATATCTAATGGCTGAACAGTACGTAAGTCAATCACTTCTACTGAATGACCATCTTTTTCAAGTTCTTCAGCAGCTTTAACGGATTCTTGAACCATTGCACCATAAGCGATTAAAGTGATATCTGTACCTTCTTTAACAACTTTAGCTTTGCCAATTTCAATTGTATATTCTTCTTCAGGTACCTCTTCACGGAATGAACGGTATAATTTCATATGTTCTAAATAAACAACTGGGTCATTAGATCTAATAGATGAAATTAATAAACCTTTTGCATCGTAAGGGCCTGAAGGAATAACCACTTTAATACCAGGTGATTGAGCTAAAATACCTTCCAAGTTATCAGCGTGTAACTCAGGCGTATGTACCCCACCACCAAATGGTGTACGAATAGTTACAGGAGCTGTTTTTGTACCACCTGAACGGAAACGAGTACGCGCGATTTGTCCAGCAACTTCGTCAAACACTTCAAAAACGAAGCCAAGGAATTGAATTTCCATAACTGGACGATATCCTTGAGTAGTTAAACCAAGAGCCAAACCACCAATACCTGATTCAGCTAATGGAGTATCGAATACACGGTCTTCACCGAATTCTTTTTGTAAACCTTCAGTAACACGGAATACACCGCCGTTAACACCAACGTCTTCACCGAAAATTAAAACATTTTCGTCATTTTGCAGTTCAGTTTTAAGCGCATTGTTAATCGCTTGAACCATTGTCATTTGTGCCATGGCTTATTTCGACTCCTTCTCT
>OBVF01000127.1_pt1 | contig 18508 bp, 22 predicted proteins | sample 1476041 | NCBI WGS metagenome assembly OBVF01 (sample SAMEA2579983, study PRJEB22360) | human gut metagenome
ACACTGACATGATAAATTAGTGGTTAGCTATATTTTTTTACTTTGCAACAGAACCTTAATTTCTATGTTTATCATTAATTATTCTATGGCACTAATAACCGCAGTATTGATACCATTAATGATTATAATAGTTAGTTTTTTAGTTTATAAAAGTAATCACTATACTAATATACAACAATCAGAAATTTCACGACTCAACGGTTTTTTACACGAAACTATTTCTTCACATAAGCTTACTATTATTAACAATAACAGTAAAGAGTCTTATTTTAATTTTATAAAGTTAAATAATAATCTTACAATTTCGTCGTTCAAAGCACAACTATATTCATCTATTATACAACCCATAGTTTTAGCTTTTTATATAATGAATATCAGCTTAGTTATATATTATAGTGTGAATATTTTTTTTAATACTAACTTAGCCATTCATATAACTGTTGTAGTAACTTTCATTAATTTTTGCTACGATTTTTATCAACCTATAGTTAATATTTCAAAGTCTTATTATAAAATACAAAACACTTTAACAAGTATTAAAAATATATCAAATGAATTAGCCACCCCTATTGAGTTTTCTAATACAAAAAATAGGGATCTTAGTGTTATAAAAAGTATAGAATTTAAAAATGTGAGTTTTTATTTAAATAACACAAAAATCCTTAATGATATTTCTTTCAAAATAAAAAAGGGAGAAAAAGTTTCTATAATAGGTCCTACTGGAAGTGGTAAAACAACAATACTACACTTGCTTAATAGACTTTACGATGAATTTGAAGGTGAAATTCTTATTAATAATAATCCAATATCAGATTATAATATTAGTACATTGAGAAAAAAAGTAGCTATTGTTTTTCAAGAAACAGTTATATTTACAGGAAGCATAAAAGAGAACATAACCTTTGGTAATTTTTATGTACCACAACAAGACATCGAACAGATAGCTATAAAAGTTGGTTTACATCATTTTATTAACTCCTTACCAGATAAATACAATACTATAATAACTCCCAAAAGCCACCCTTTTTCATCAAGTCAATTACAACTTATCTCTTTAGTCAGAGCATTATTACAAAACTCTGATCTAATATTACTTGACGAAGCCGTCTCAAACCTAAATAATGAATCAGAAAATAATTTATTTTATAATATTAGAGATTTAACTTTCAATAAAACTATTATAACTGTTACTCATAAGATGAAATCTGTAAGGAATTGTGATAACATAATTATATTAAAAGAAGGGAATTTAATTGATCAAGGAAACCATCAAAAATTATTAAATAATAATTTCTATTACCATTTATGTGCTGAACAAACTAATTAAATAAAGGAAAAGAGGAAAACAATGCAAATTATTTTCTTACCATTTGCTGGAGGAGACCATTCATATTTTTATAGATTTTCTAAGTATCTTATTCCTGAAATAACAATTTCCCCAATAAAATTAAAAGGAAGAGGAGAAAATTTAGGTGGTACTCTTTATTCTAGTTTTATAGAAATGAAAGAAGATATTTTATCTCAAATTAACATACCGAATGATGAGGAATATATAATTTTCGGCCATAGTATGGGAGGAATGCTAGCTTACGAATTATACTTTGATCTCGAAGAAAAATTGGGATATCCTGCTTCAAAGATAATAATTTCTAGTTGTCCTCCTCCTAACTTAATTAATAAATATAGTAATGCCCCTAAACATTCACTATCTAACTATGAATATATGAAAGAAATTATAAAAATCGGTGGCACTTCCTCTGATATTTTAAATTGCCCTAATTTAATAGATTTAATGGTTCCTGTGATCAAAAAAGATTTCTATAATATAAAGAGATACTCTAATGTAGAAAATAATAGAATAATACATTCAAGATTAATAATTTTGTGGGGAACTGAAGAAACAAAATTAACTAATATCATTAAGCTATGGAAGCTATACAATAATAAAAATATTCATTTTATTATGTTGTCTGGTAATCACTTTCACCTAAATAATCACATAGAATATATTGCTAACATAATAAATTACAGATAGGAATACAATTATTATGAATAATAATTTTTTAAAAATTAGTTATCTAAATATTGATGAAATAAGCATTCAAGAATGTTTAAAACTTTTACACTTATGCAGTAAAGAAAAAAAAAGTCAGACTAAACAGCTTATTTATGATCTAAACTATAAACAAACAATTTGTGCAAACTCATTGATTTATTATTTATTATATTGTAAAACGGGCTTATTGCATTACAAACCTATTTTACAATATAATAAGTTTGGGAAGCCGTATCTTAACCCAATAGTAGAATTTAACTTTAATATTTCACATTCTGAAAATTGGGTGGTCTTAGCACAATCAGATTCTGATGTTGGTATTGATATTGAAAAAATACAACCAGATATCTATAATATAGCTAAAAATTATTTTAGCACCACCGAACGACATTATATAAATTCTAGTTTTTCTAAAACTGAAAAAAATAATCGATTTATAAAAATTTGGACTTTAAAAGAGAGCTTCGTGAAATTTTTAGGTACAGGCTTAAATACACATTTAAATACATTTTCTATATGTGATATAGAAGAACCCATACATACTGTAAGATTTCATAAAGAGCCAATTAAAAATAATATATATTTAAAAAGCTTTAACTTTGATAATAACTTTTACATTGCTACTTGTTCAAGAGCAACTTATATTGAAATGGAAAAAATCAACATAAATGATTTGCTTGAATTTTCCAAAAAATCTCGTATTCTTTCTTTCACATAATTTGCACATAATAAGTCCGATATTTATACTGGTTCTTCGAAATACATTTTTATTTCAACGATTGAAGCATTTTCTGAATTACACGAAAAATGAATGCTTTTTATATGTTGAATTGTTAATCTAAGTGCAATAACAAAGAAGCTGCAAATTAAAATACTTATTATTATAAAGATACTTACGCCATTTTTATATCCAAAAACATGAATTGATGAAAATTTAAACATTCTCGTCAATCCAATTTAGTATAAAGCCTTAAAATCTCTACTTAAAATATAACTTTGCATTTTTCCACCAACCAGTGTTATAACTTAATTAACGAAAATGATGCACCTCCTCTCTGTGTCTATACTTGATGACTGAGAGATAGGCGACTTTTATATTATACCACCTATAATACTTGAATTACAGATAATTTTAGCTAAGTCAAATTATATCAAAATTAACTCTCATCTCATTTATTCTGTTTTTTGTTAAATACATATTTACCATGAATATACATTTATATGTTATTAGAAATAACTTTATTTTCCCTCTTGCTTTTCTCTATTTTCTCTAAATCTCTTACGTCGCAGTTCTTCTTTTGATAATCCATATTCAAATTTCTCAGGGTTTTCTTTAGCTTCTTTAATACCTTACTTTTTTCGTACGAATTAACATACTTTCATTCCCTCTCATTATGGTGCTTCTGATTTTCACATTATATTTATTTTATTGTCTTTCTTTGTTCTTAAATATTAGTATTTCAAATAAACAATCATCTGTTTATACATTTATTAATAAAAGGGATAACTACTTCCAGCTTCTTATTATCTATTACCTGGCCGGTAATCTAAAAAACATTGCAAATACCTTGCATGCTTTGAATTTTTATTTATGGCATCTTTATTAAGATTTGCGTGTCAATTCATCATACTTTTAATTATAAAAAGAACAAATTTCTTTACCGAAATTGGAAATTTTACTCCTCATTATTTATAAAAATGTTTAAATCATAAAAACAGAAAATTGATTTTCAAAAACAAATTAGATGACATTAATACATTACTTAATTGAATGTTTACATCTCTTTGATCACAAAACACTTTATTTCTTCGTAACAACAAGTCAATTTCCGTACTTCTATTCGGCGCACGTTTAACACGCGAAGTGGGTCGGGAAAGATCGCTATTTGCTTCTATTTCGTCTCACCCTGAATTTCATCGGCATGAAATCGGGTGAACGGGTGAAGAACATAAGACACACCAGTGCCACTCCGTGTTATTCAGTATAGCTGGAGGTTTTTCTTAACATTCGCTACGCTCATTTGCTCGCATTACATGCAGCTAAACCCCTTGCACTATAAGGCTTTTTTCATTAATTCAAAGTGACACTATCCTGTTGAAATAATTTCACCACTTTAAACTGTTAATGTGGTCTCGTGAAAATAACCTCATGAAATTTTATAAACCTTTAACACCAACGGTTCAACCAAGGTGTGAAACTTCGAGTTTCATAATATCCGAGACCACATTGTATATTTTTATGATTTTTAAGTTCTAATATTATTTAAAAACAAAAACATTTAAACTCTCTATCAAATAATTTTTAAACTACTTTTTTATTAAAATAATTCAATATTTATTGAAAATCCCCACCACTTTGTTAGACTAAGTTAATTCTCTTTTTCATTAACTTAACAATATTACAGTACTTAATTTTTCATTACTTTTGACTCGTTCTAAAACAAAAAATAATCTTATATGGTTCTATTTTAGACACAAAATTTAAATACACATACATTAATAAATCTTTCTTGACTCAAACAAACCAAAAAACTAAATTGATAATTGTGTTATCAAAAAGTAAAACAAACGGTATTGAAATATACACATATACCTCCAAAAGTGGTAAATTTTTGCACTTTAAATCCTCATATTATATTTCCAAAACTTTTTTGTTTCACGATAAACTATTTTAAATGAGGAACTTGTTAGGAAAAATTTCGAATTTTTTCAATATAGTAAAGACAAATCTCTTATCTAATCTCACCATTTTTAAAGGAAAAAGTCTTCCTCAAATCATTCTTATATCATCCAAAAAACAAAATAAAAGAACGAGTGAAGCACTCGTTCTAGTTTCAAATATGAACTTAAAATAAGGAGATACTAAATGATTAAAAAAATCGTTATATATAAAAAGCTAACCTAAACGTCAAATAATGTCGTAGAAAGATTCGTCATTTCTATCAATATATAAGCGTTTATATATTATAATCAAGTCGTTTGTAAAGACCTATTCAAATAGCCGCAAACATCCAATACTGACGTTTGCCTTTTTTATAATGTTCTTATACGGAGGACACAACAAAGTGGGTGACAAGACAAAAAAATATTATACATATATACAAACCTTGTATCTAATCGTTACGTCAATGTGAAGAATATGTTTAAGGTTTTAAATACGAATGTGCGAAGTATTCAACGCGATTTATCAGATATTCAAGAGTACTTGAACGAAAATAATCGAATATTATTATATGAATCATCTTCATCATAATTACTACGTTAGTCTCAAAAATAATAAAGATGACACTGAAGCACAAATGAATGCAACTTTCGAAGTCACTTATCAATTATATAGAATCTTAAAAAACAATACGAATCATTTAAAAATAACACAAAATACTATAACTGTTGTCTTATTCATTACACCTTCAGAAGCAATTAATCTCGGCTTTATATATCGTATATCTTTACGTATCATCTCACCAGAAACGTTAATTGCTCAATTCACTCAAGAACTTACAAAGTTACAAAGTAATTACATGTTGCGAAAATTATAAACCAACGAGAAGGTTTTAGTTTATGAATGCAAAGAATTATCAGTTCATATTTGATTGTTGAACATCAACATTAAGTATGAATAAAAATTTTTAAGGAGTGTTTTTAGAATGAAAAAAAACAAATATTATAGGTGTTACAACTTTAGCAAGAACATTGTTATTAACAAACGTAGGAACAACAAGTGCTACTGAAAATCACTTATCTCATTCTCAAATTCAAAATTCAGCAAGTAGTTATATTCAGTCACATGGTATTAACTTAAAACAATGTTCAAAGGTTTTAGTAGCGAAATCAAATGATATCGGCGGAGATGTACCAAATGGATTATACACCAGTTATGTTTGGAAAGGAGGAACATAACGGCTCCTTTCATGTTACATGTAACATGTTACTGTAAATTCTTTCTTTTCATTTACTATATTAACTTACTTCCTTTATAAATATACAAATACTGTTACATGTAACATATAACGTTTATTTTTACTAATTCCTGCATCTTTCTTATTATAATACTGTGTATTATCCTCATTATGCTTCACTCAATATAACTTTAATTTAGGGAGAAGTCTTTTATCCATATTCAAAAACACGTTTACATTTAATATCCATATTACTTTTTATTGTATTATTGTACTTATGTATTGATAACACAGCTCCTGTTTCCTTGTATGAAATTATTATAAAAGATCTTTCAAACCTCCAAAAGTTACATGTTACATGTAACTTTTGGAGGTTACACTTTTTGATTGTTTATATAAAGTCTTTTTGTTAGTATAAAACTGTGTTTATTATCAAAAGAAAAAACACTCAGTTGTTGGCGCAACTGAGTGTCTAGTGATAAAACTACTTCTGTATATAAAGTAATATAGAGTATTTTGATTTATTGTTAAATACATTGTAAATCAATCTCAATTTAAATTCAAGTAGGAAAACCCTCTATATCCAGAAGTAAGCGTTTTATCGCCTCACACAATCAAAGAAAGAGGTTTTATTATGACTGAACAACGCTTTACAAAACTTTTCAAATTTTTATTTGAAGATCCTACTTTTAATGAACTCCCAGCAAAAGCAAAATTGCTTTACTCATTGCTTACTGAACGGCAGAATCTTTCAAAATCAAATGCTAAACAATATGGTATTCAATCTCAATTTATTGATGAGGAGGGTCGTTTATTCTCTATTTATTCTAATGATGAACTTATAAATAAAATCAAAGTATCAGAACCTACACTAATTAAACTTAAAAAGCAACTCATTGAATCAGATTTATTAGAAGAAGTCCGTCTTGGAAAGAATCAAACAAATCGCTTATATCCTAAAAAACCTTATGATGAATATTTTTATGCTTATGATATAGATGAATTTTATCGTATCCCTCATGCTTTATTTGATAATCCATATTATAAAAATTTATCAGCTGATAGCATTATAGCTTATGCATTTTATCTTAGTCGTTATGAGTATAGTGTTTATAAAAGTCATTTTTCAGATAATAATAATAGTATTTATTGTGTATTGACTAATGAAGAAATGGCTTTACGTTTATCTTGTGAACGTAAAAAGATTTCTCGTATTAAAAATGAATTAATATCTTGTGGTTTACTTATTAGCCAAAAATCTACTTTAGGCAAAGCCAATCGTATTTATATAAACTTGCCTAAAACCAGTCATCTCAAGGAACTTAAAAAATGGGACGTCAGGAACTTAAAAAATGGGACGTCGGGAACTAAAAAAACGGGACGTCAGGAACTTAAAAAATGGGACACTAGTGATATTGATTCTAGTGATATTGATTCTAGTGATATTGATTCTAGTGATATGTATGATAAAAAACGTACTTATACATCAAATGATAATGAAAATTCAAATCATTCAAGCCATACAGATTATTCAAATCAAACAAATGGTGAATTTAACGATCAAAAAACAGAACAAGATATGTTACTTCAAAATTTACCTGAAGCTGTTCAAATTAATTTGAAATATTTTAATAATTTAGAAATTCGTTGTATTAAAGATGTAATGAATAAAGCAAAAGCAAATTTCAACAAGCATGTCTCAATTGAAGAACGTGTGACTTATGAAGATTGTGCTTATGATATTGGAGAAGCATTACGTCGTATCAAGTTGTTAAATCGTCAGAAAAACGAAAATGTATGTGACCTTGCAGCTTATATGATGCAAACATTTAAAAATGTATTTGTTGATTATATCCGAAAAGAACAACAAAAAGCATATTTAGTAAATAAGAAAGAAAACAATTTTTCTATTGCTAACTTTGAGCCTCAAAATGATATGCAAGCTATGGCGAAAAAAATGTTTATGAATCATATTTAGTTGATATATTATGAATAATGTAGCACTGAATGAGTATTTTTCTAAATATTACTCATCTCAAAACGCTAAACAACTTTTTAAATAACCTAGGTGTTTTACGTCAACATTTAGAGTACCTTGAAGAACAAAAAACAAGGGTACTGATTTTCTAAAAAGGTTTTGTTGCAAAGGCAGAAAAAATATAACTAATTATCATTCGAGATTTACCAAATTGTTTAATAAGTCGCTTAATAAATGCATATGCTGAATGATTATCTCGTTTCTTACGTAACCAAATATCTAATGTATGACCATCTGTATCAATTGCACTATATAAATAGCACCATTTTCCTTTTATTTTGATGTATGTCTCATCAACATGCCATTTATAATAGGTTTTTTTGTGCTTTTTCTTCCAAATTTGATACAAAATAGGAGCATATTCTTGAACCCAACGATAAGATCACTGAATGATGAACGTTAACTCCACATTCGCTTAATATTTCAGATATATTATGATAACTAAGTGCGTATCTTAGGTAGTAGCCAACGGCTACAGTGATTATGTCTTTATTAAATTGCTTATATCTAAAATAATTCATAGAGAACGTTCCTTCTTTGTTAAAATTAACTTTGCAACAGAACGAAATGAGTTAATATAGTAATTGAAAAGAAAGGGTTTTTTTAGTAACATGTAACATGTAACAATATAAGGAGGGGTTTATATTGAAAACTATAACTATAGGAAACTTCAAAGGAGGAGTTGGTAAGACAACTGTAGCCACTTTACTTTCTTATATAGCATCAGAAAAATATAAGAAGAAAGTATTACTTTTAGATTTTGATCCTCAGGGTAACGCCACTCAAATTATGAAACGAACTTATCCAGAAGCCGTGGATGAACGCAAAACATTTATAGAAACTTTAAAAACTGGAAAACTAGAAGAGAGTATTATTAATTTATCAGGATATTTATCTCTCATACCTGCAGATTCATCATTAGCAAATTTATCAGATATTGTTTCGAAAACAGATATACTAAAGAAACGGTATATACTGAAAAATGTAGTGAAAAAAATCGGAAAGAATTATGATTTTGATTTTATATTTATAGATGTTCCTCCTACAATTAATTCTGATTTCACTAATAATGCTGTATATGCCAGTGACTATATTTTGATGGTGTTTCAAACTCAACAATCGGCATATGAGAGTAGTCTGTCATTCGTTAATTTTCTTAGAGATAGAAAAAAAGAATCGAATTTAGCGTTTGAATTAATCGGTGCAGTTCCAGTACTTATTAAAAGAAACGGCAAAGTTGACGAGCAAATTTTAACTTTTTCTAAAAAAGCCTTTTCTGATGCTTTATTTAAAAATCAAATATATCAAAGAGAAAGAATAAAAAAATTTGGTGCTGAAGGTATAAAAAATAAGGATATGCATGATAAAAAAGTATTACATATGCTTGATCAAATATATAAAGAATTGGTTGAAAGGATTAAATTCATTGAAGGAGATGCGAAATAATGGGCGGATTTTTAGATAATATAGATACTTCTGAAGTGAAGTATACAGAGAATTATAATCCAACTTCTAAAAGTACTACTATGAGGGTAGATAGTAGTATAAAAAAAAGACTCGGTCAAATGGCCCTTGATAAAGATACTTCGATTAAATCAATCGTAGACGAAGTTTTAAGTCAATTTTTGGAGAATAATAATTATTAAAATAAGCATACGAAGATTAGCTATGAAGAATACCATACGCTATGCGGTATGGTTCAGAAAAGGTTTTACCGTTATCTAAAAAAATGAATCTCTACGTGCTAGAATATATATTGGTCAGCTGATATACAGAAAGATAAAAAGAGATAGTGGAGTTATTTTACGTCAATTATGTGAAAGAAAAAGCGTAGAAATAAAAAGGTAATTGAAAATTACATTCGTAATCAATTACAAGAGGATATCGTTACAGATCAAATTTCAGTGGAAGAATATCTAGATTCATTTACAGGTGAAGAAATTAAAAAAGATGCTGGGAAAGTAGTGCAGTTGGCTGACCTGCCAATTCCTTTTTAGGATTGGCCAGGAAGAAAGACTTATAGCCGCAGAATAAACCACCCGTGTGAACGGGTGGTTTTGATTATAATTATAGAGAGAAGTAGACTGTGCGGACTCTTGGATTTTAAGTTCTTAAAAAACTAGTTAGCTTTACTCTCGCCTTTTGAAATTCGTTTGTAATAGGTTGGGATCATGAAGCCGTTTAAAGGAAAGTGAAATGAGAAAGGATAAGTAAAATTTATGTTTCTCAAAAATATCAAAGGAGGCATTCACAATCGACTATTTTAGTATTTATATTAGTAAGAAAAGAAATGTAGTTGCACATTATAAAAACGAAAAATTCCAAAAGGAATTTACCATTAAAAATAATCAAAATGGCTATAACTATTTGTAAAAATATATGAGTCATTTTGATCAATGTGGATTTATTTTTGAATCGACAGGTATTTATTCTAGGGAGGGCATTTTTGTCAGGTTAATAAAAATGATTCATAATGGATTATTTTTATTTATTAAGAGTAATACCTTTTAATACTTTGAATCTTTAACCACACGATATACGGTTGATCTACTTACGCCAGTAGCTTCGGCTATTTGTTCACCAGTCATTTTTTGTTCATCATATAGGAACTTAATTTCTCTTTTTTTATGATCAGGCATTGGTGGACGCCCACCGACGCGCCCTCTAGCTCTTGCAGAAGCAAGCCCCTTTTTAGTACGTTCGCTTAAAAGATTGGCTTCGAGTTCTGCAAAGGCACTCATCATAGTAAAAAACATTTTTCCCATTGCATCCTTAGTATTGATATTCATATCAATAATCTGTAATTCGATGTTATTGTTTTCCAACCATTGAGCCAATTCTATTAACTGTTTTGTTGTTCGACCTAAACGATCAAGTTTATAAACAACTAATGTATCTCCTTCACGTAAATACTCTAGACATTTGTCTAACTCTGATCTTTTCGTTTTTCGACCACTCACTTTTTCTTTAAATATTTTTGAACAGCCAAAGTTTTTTAAAGTATCGATTTGGCTATCTAAACTTTGATCTTGTGTTGAAACACGAGCATAACCAATTTTAGCCATTTGTACACCACGCTTTATTAAATTTTGTTATTTATTTCACTATTACTGTATCATATCTCATGAAGTAAAGGTAAAATAAGACTTTGTTAATAACACAAGATATGATACTTATAAGTAAAAAAATAGAAATTGTTTTAAAATGCTTAATTTTTATGACTTTATGTAAGATAAAATCGATGAAACAAAGATTTATTATTACTTAGCTACTTATTTGTTTCAAAAACGTTCGTTTTTGATTGATAAAATCTACAATAATAAAGACATAAGTAATTATCGTGATTTAACATTTATAATAAATGTAAGTGAATTGTATATAAGTAATAAAATTTCAATTATGTATCAAATATGCTGTGACTTAACAGTTAAAAGTTTTGAGAAATATGAAAGAAAGGTAAATGGAAGCTTAAGAGTGTATTAAAAAACTTATTTGAGTAGCCAAATAAGATAAAAAGTATGGATGTAAAAAGTGATATATAAGTCAATCATGATCAATATAAATAGATTATGACTTTTCAGATAGAGAATATTCAATATAATGGTGTGGAATATCAAATCGGACAGGCAAATAATGCGTTAATGTACCTTGGATTAGGTCTAGGATTAATTGTTTCCGAAGTACAAAGAGTTAATAAAGATATTTTATCTCAATCTAGTCACTCATTAGAAAATCTAGTAGATGTTGACAAACCGGAGCACCCATTTCTAAAATTGAAAGTTTCTCACAAAAAATAGCAGAGGATGTTGCACAAGCTGTTATCGATCAAAAATTAAATGGCTCAATTTCAACATACAATGTAAAAGATTTATTAGTTCATTATAAATGGTAACCTATCTATGAATCTTTATTAGATAAACAAAATTGAGAGTAAAATCGGGAGATATTTAAAGATGTTAAAATTAAACGTAAAAAACCGTGATATTAACATGGATTTTATATAGTTTTAAATATATATATCACATGTTATTACAATGTAATAACATGTGATATAATTACTTTTAAGGGAGTGATAACGTATGAGTAAACTAGCTAAAGTAGTTAAGAATGGTAATAGCCAAGCGATCACTTTGAACAAAAGTGTTTTAAATGAATCAGGTCTAAATATTGGTGATAGTTTGTCAGTAGAGGTTAATGACGGGGAGATTAAATTCACAAAAAATAATAAATCAATCATAGATGAAATTCATGATTTTTATCGTAATGGTGGATATTACGATGAAGAAGAAATTGATTTTGGAAAATCAGTAGGTTGTGAATTATGATAAATCAGTTTGATGTTATTATGATTGATTTAAACCCTACACGAGGAAAAGAAAAACAAAAATATCGACCATGTGTAGTCGTAAGTAATGATTTTGTAAATCAAAATTCTCCATTTGTATGGATTTTACCTATCACTAATAGATCGAAAAGATTTCCATCAGATATACCTATTGAAACTAAAAATAATAGCGTGACGGGTATTATTGATTCTATACAAATTAGATCTTTAGATGCAAAAGTAAGAAATTTCAAAAAGATTGATGAGCTGGTTGATAGTCTTAAAACAGATGTGACTAATACAATTATTGCACATTCATGTATTGTCTAAATTGAATACGTATAAGACAAACTTTTTGTAGCAAGTGGCTAATAAAATTTATTAGTCACTTGTGCATTTTCTGTAGGAAAATGAGGGAAAGTGTTTCTTCACTTTCCCTTTTATTTGGAATTTTATTATTTATTTTTTGTGTAGTACGCTCTCACACGCATCATCTTTGATGATGCTTTTAACAGGCCTATTTACGATTACAAGACGCATAAATTTTTTCTTGGTGGCTAAAAGCCAGTCAAAAAATTTTATAGCTTTTATCCTTGTAATCAATCATAATGACTTGTTGCAGTGGCTTTGCAACACAGAGAAAATAAATTAAATAATAAAAAATGGAAGTTTAAATTATAGTAAGCGAAACAAAAAATTATATGAGAAATAACAATGAATCTTTTAAAAGAAATTGAGATTAAAACATTCGAAAATAAAGAGGTTTCTTCACTAAAAGTAGCTGAAGATGAACTAAAAAAGTGTATAAATTACTTTCTAAAAATTGAACTTTTAAATCTAAAAAAACTATACAAGCATTAAAATACTAGAAGATAAATCCCAATAATTTAATTCAAATCTTGGATAGAAATATTGAATTAAAAAGTGGCTATCGTTCACTTACAGTAACTAAAAAATCCATTGAAAATTATAATCATGAATATATGCATAAAGTCAAAATTATGAAGATAGTAAAGTAATTATTCTCCTAACTTTCTTCTTATTTTTAAAGGAATCATTGAAAATAGTAACGTCGTTTCACCAATATTTTTCTTTGACTTTATTATTATATCGAGTCATTTTTTTTGTAATTATTTTCTTTATTTTCAGTATCAAAACGATCAGAAAATTTATAAAGTTAACGTCATTATTACTGTCATATTCGTTTCGTTCAATCGCTTTTCTAGGTTTGAACTAGCTGTATCTATGGTGTATAATGAAACTATATTAAATTAAAGAGCATAAGAGTATCCTGCACAAAAAGTCTCTGTTGTATAGACATTTTTGTTAAGAACGTTAATTTGACAGTGTCAAATGATATTCATAAATGTGTGCATAAACAATAGAATGAATTAGATAAAATATACTAAATAGAGATTAAAAAGCCCCTGAAATCCGAAAATGTATACCGAATAGAGATATGTATTAGTCTCCATTCGGTAGATAAATTGAAGATATTCGGTCTCTTTTCGGTATACATAACAGAGATGCACAGCTTATTATACTGACTGTTAATAAGCTAAACTGATGAATAAAGAAGAAAATAAGATAGAAAAGTCTTTTAAATTTAAACGCTCTATCAGCTAAGAGGTGGAATGATTTTTGAATGAAAATGGAATGAAAAGACGAACTTTAAATAACTTACCTGTTATCCTAGATGATCAAATTCAGGCTGAAGCAAAACATAAAAATCTTTCAGTCAATGATCTTTATATCAATATTATTAAAGACTATTATTCTAAGAAATTAGAGAATGAAATGAGTATTAATTTGAACTCAGATTTAAAAGAAATATTACTTGAAGTTATGAAAAATCAAATATATATGATTGAGTTGTTAGAAGATCAACAAAAAATTTTTCAATCTATAGAGGAGGAATAAAATGAGAAAAATTAAAAGAAGTTTCTATGTCAATGAACTCTATAATGATAAGTTAAAGATGATTCAAAGAGATAATAATCAATCAACATTATCTTCAAGTATTGGTTTTTTAATTGACTACTATATCAAAAATGAATACAAAAAAATTGAAAATAAAGAGGATGAAGATCAACAAAAAATCATCGACGACCTTAGCTATATCAAGAAAAAGTTAAACGGTGCTGATTTTAATCTTCTAGTTGCTTTACATATGTTAGCTGATATTTCGGAAGAAAAAGCTGTTACAACTGCTAGCATGAAAGATCTAAGAAATCATTTCAATGATCACTATCAATCAGCTGTAAAGAGATCTCAACACTATCTTGCAAATAAAAGAGAATTTTAGGTGTGATTTCAATGAGTGAACAAACGAGTCCTGCTATTAATTTAATTTGTGATTTTAAAGTTAGGAGTTTAAAGGGAGAAAGTTATAAGAAATTTATCAACTATATTAGCACAGAAAAGAATAAAAAAAATGTTAAAAAACCAGATATAGAAAACAATCTTTTTGATAAGTATCTTGATTATATGTCAATAGATAAATTAAAAAAGAAACAAGGATATAATAAAGAAAATGTAAAAAAAAGAACAACTATGAGCTTTAATTCTGAACATGAATTCATCGAAGAAAAAGAGATGAACAGATTAAAAGATAAGTTTCAAGAAGCAAATAAAAAGAATCATGTCATGTATCAAGATGTTGTATCTTTTGATAATCAATTTCTTAAAGATAATCATTTATTTAATGAGTCACTAGATAAATTAGACGAACCTAAAATAAAAAAAGCCACTCGTCGAATGGTTAATCAAATGATTAAAGATAATCAAATGGATAAAGACCATACATTTTGGTGTGCAAATATTCATTATGACACTGATAATATTCATATTCATATAGCTACTTCCGAAGAGAAGAATACACGAAAAATTATAAAAGAAGGAAAATTTAAAGGACAATATAAAGGTAAAAGAACTCCTACAACGCTTAGAAATATGAAAAGTACTTTTGCTAACTCAATTAACCAAGATATTGGACTAATGAAAGAATTTGATGAATTAAAAAAAGAGATGAAAGATAATGTCAAAGAGAAAATAAAATACAGAAAATATAATTCTTACTCTTTAAAATAAGTTAAGTAATTATCAAATTCTTCTAAATCTTTAATAAATTGTCTAGAACTTTCTGTATTAGGCTTAATAAGGTTACCAACTAAGTATAATTCAGCCATTACATATGATTGCATTGATATTGAATCAATAATTTCCTTAACACATTGTGAATAGCGTTCTAAGGTATTGCCTTTCGTTTTTTCATTATTAGCGCCCGGCACATCAGGACTTATGATATTATCATTAACTACAACTACTATAGTATTTCGAGTATCTGTTCTAAAGTTTGGATGTGTATCAAAAATAATATAATCATACTTAGATAGGTTTAGATTATCTTCTAGATTCATAGTAACCCAAGTCAATAATTTAGTATCTATATTTTGTTGCTTATCACAGTCAAATAGTTGGGATATATTACATTGGTTGGTCTTGATCGATTACTAATACATACTTATCTCTTTCTGAAAGGTATGTAGCAAAATTATATGCAATCGAGGTTTTACCTCACCCCTTTTTTCTTTGTAGAGACAACAGAATATATTTCCATTATAAAACCTCCTTCCCACTTATATCGTCTATTTTATAGACGTATTATATGACTTCCTTAAAATAAGCATGCATAAATAAAGTTAATTTATATTAGCTTTTTAGAGAAAATATATGGTAATTTAATAGTTGAAACAGTGGAAGGTGATAAACTTATAGTTAGTAGGAGGTGTTTAAAAGGACGAAAATTAAAAAGTATTTTAAATTATATAAATTCTTATAATATTTAAAATATATAAACAGAATTCCAAAAAGGAGGGAGATTATGTTAGAAATATCGAACCTAGAAGTTAAATATAAAAATTTTTCAGCATTAAAAATTAAGGAAAAAATAAAAGTTAACGAAAATGATTTTGTTGGTGTTATAGGATCAAATGGAGCTGGGAAGACAACTTTAATAAAAGCAATAACCAATCAAGTACATTATAAAGGTTCAATAGTGAAGCCTAATAAAATTTCAGTTCATTTGCAAGAAAATAATTATCCCACTGTTTTAACTTGTAAAACAATAATTGAAGGTCTGTTAAAAACTACTATTAAGAAAGATAAAAAACTAAAAAATCTAATAGATTATTTTGATTTCAACGATTTATTAAAACGTAAAGTAGGGCAACTTTCTGGAGGGCAAAAACAGAAGATTACGTTGATAATGGTATTGTATCAAGAGGCGCCTTTGACATGTTTTGATGAAATGACTACAGGACTAGATTTTGAAGCTAGAAATAAATTAATGGAGAATATACAAGCGTGGTATAAAGAAAAAAAAGCTGCACTATTATTAATCTCACATTACTATGAAGAATTGGAAAAACTAGCAAATAAATTATTAATAATTGACAAAGGTGAAATAATTGATTTTGATTATATAGATAAACTATTTCTTAAGCATGTTGGTTACTCAGCAATAGTGGTTGAAGATGAAAATTTAGAAATGTTTAATGATAAAAAAATACAGAGCAAGAAAGGAACTCAGGCTTTTTCAATTCGTAATAAACAAGAAGAAACTGAAATAGCTCAAGAACTAATTAAGAGAGATAAAAAATTTTCAATAAGTAGAAATAGTATTAGTCTAATATATTTGAATGCTATTTATAATAGGAGAAATAGCGAGGAGAAAAAAGATGATACATTATATTAAATTTGAGATAAAAAATACTTTTAGTTATAGTATTGGCATGATAGTTGGTGGATTATTACCCCTTTTATTAGCAATTGGAGGCTATCATAGTACAGGAAATTCAGTACAAAATAAAGTTGCTGCAGAAACTTTATTTGCTACGTGTTTACCAATGATTCCATTAGGGTTAGTTATGTTACCATTTACAATCTCATTTGCTAAAGATAATGAAAGTGGTATTTCTAAGCGTTTTTCTCTCTTTGGCTATGGGAAAGTCCAACAAATGATTGCAAAATTCATATCTATTATCATTTTGGTAACTATTGTTAGTTTAATTTACTATTTTGCTTTGATGAATATACTTCCCTTACCTAGACTAAGTGAGAAATGTATAATATTAGCAATTACAGGTATTCTTATTTTTACATTATCATTTTATTTTTTAGCGTTCACTATAGCATGGTTTTTTAGAGGTTTCAATGCTGTACAAGGAATAGCGATGGTAGTTTATTTTGGAATAGGTATTTTAACAGGGACTATAGGAGGGTTTGAGTTTCATGGCTATATGAAAAAAATTTCGAATTTTATCCCTTTCAAATCATTTAGAGAAACTTTGGCAAAACATTGGACTCAAAACGATTTTAGTTTAGAACATGTTTTGTACAAACTTTTTGTATTTTTCGTTTTCTCTTTAATGATTTTTTTATTTTTCAATTTATATAGTTTTATAAAAAAAAGGCAGGAGGAGCATTAATGGACTCTCAAAAGACGCATTTATTTTTTGTAGTATTGTACTTAGTCATTGCAGTTGTGACTTTCTTTATTCATATGCAAATTGCTACTTTAGTTTTTGGGGTATTATGTTTGAACTCATTAAGACTATATTTTAGAGACAAGGACGAATCTAAATGAATGCTTTTATTTTTAAAGAATTACTGTCCCTTATTAACTATGAGAGACTTTTCATATATTAAATTTAAGGGGGGGATTAAAGAAAACAAACACTGTCAACTCGAAAAGATTCTGAGTTAAATCGATATCGTTTTTGTTATTAGTAAAAGCCTAAGAATAAAGGTGTGTAGTTGGTTCTCATTTAACTAAAATCATCATTATATTTATAGAAAAGGGGGAGTATTATGATAATAGCGTAATTGAATCTATTCACGCTATATTCAAGAAGGAATTGTACAAAAATTATTTTGAGATTTTTGGAAAAGTAAAAAATATTTTGATGATTAAACCAATTGATATAATCATACAGTTGTAAGTTAAGTTTGTCTAATGTTCTAAAGCGATTTGTACTTTATTCAATCTAGTCTCATATCTATATTTTCTCTGATAAATAGATTAGTAAATAATGGTTCTGTTGCAAAGTTGAATTTATAGTATAATTTTAACAAAAAGGAGTCTTCTGTATGAACTATTTCAGATATAAACAATTTAACAAGGATGTTAT